>Ga0180432_10003878_pt1 | contig 20963 bp, 18 predicted proteins | sample SS_ome_10_FD_132414 | JGI IMG/M metagenome (GOLD analysis project Ga0180432, IMG submission 132414) | Hypersaline lake sediment archaeal communities from the Salton Sea, California, USA - SS_1_MS_2 metaG | ecosystem: Environmental > Aquatic > Non-marine Saline and Alkaline > Hypersaline >...
CTGCGACGATTCCGGCCCTCACGTGGCGCTTTGGCCACGCTCCGGACCGGAATCGTCTTGCTCCTCGCATCTCAGGCACTTGCGGCAACCTCGCTACGTCTTCATGAATAATCCGGGCTAGGGAAGACACCCCGAGGTCGCTCGATCAAACGCGGAGGACACGAGCGTCCACGCACACCGGAACCTACTCCTTCACGGCGGGCCGGTACTCCATGAGGCTGACGCCGCGGCCGGGCGTCGGCGTGCCGTACCGTTTTTCCTCGCCCACGGAGGCGCGAAAGTGGCGGTCGATCTGGCTGGTGTCGACGCCGGAGGCGCGGGCCTCCTTCAAGGCCTCGTCGGAGATCCTCTCGAGATCCCGGAAACGCGCGTCGCTCAGGATGTGAGGGGTGATGAAGACGAAGAGGTTGGTCTTCTTGATGTCCGACTGCTGGTGGCGGAAGAGGGCGCCGAGGATGGGGATGTCTCCGAGGAGCGGGATCTTGGAGGTGGTCGTGCGCCGGGTCGTGCTGGTGAGGCCGCCGAGGACGACCGTCTTGTGGTTGGGGACGGTGACCTCGTTGGTGATCTCGCGGCTGGTCTTCGAGGGGGGCAGGACGACGCCGCCGCCGCCGAGGACCGTGGAGGTTCCGGTGAACTGCTCGATGTTTTGCTCGATCTCCATGCGGAGCGATTCGTTTTCCGAGATGTGGGGCGTGATGGTCAGGGTGATGCCGGCGTTCTCGAAGCCGCCGAAGGTGAGGGAGTTGGTCACGGCGGCGGTGCTCTGGGACTGCGCGGTGGGCACCTCCTCGAGAACCTGGATCTCGGCCGTCTCGTTCTCGTTGGTCAGGATGCGCGGGAGGAACAGGACGTTCACGTCGGACTCGGACCCGAGCAGGGAGAGGAGGAGCGGGATCTTGTAGTTCTTCCCGGCCAGGATGCCGAACTGCATGCCCTGGCTCGAGAAGGTGGGCAGGCGCCCCCCGATGCCGTTGACGGCCCCCTCGGAGGTCCCGGAGGAGAAGTCGATGGGGTTTCCGTCCTGGTCCACGATGTTGGACAGGCCGAAGGCGGTGGCGCCGAACCCGCGGGTGCTGCCCTCCGCCGCCTTGTCGAGCACCGCCAGCTCGGCGCCGAGATCGAGGCCCCGGGCCGAGCTGATCTCCACGATCATGGCCTCGATGAGGACCTGGGGCCGCCGGAGATCCAGCGAATCGATGATCGCCTCGAGCTCGCGGAAATAGGCCTCCGGCGCCACGATGATCAGGGAATTGGTGGCCGTGTCCGCGATGGCGGCGGCGCGCTCCTCCTCGCCGGACGCCGGCGGGATCCGGCGCGGGGCTCGGGGCGTGCGGCGGGCCGGCGCGAGGCGGGACGCCGCTTCCCCCGCGCCCCGGGGCAGGGGGATGGGGCTTTCCCCCTCTTCCTGGACCATCCCCAGATCGGGGTTGGCCTGGATGATGGCGTTGACGATCTGCTCCATGTCCTCGGCGTTGGTGTGCTTGAGCCGCACCACGTGGACCATGCTCGGCTCCTCGTCCAGCTTCTGGTCGAGCTTCTTGATGAGGGAGAGGATCTCGGGGAACTGGTCCGGCAACGCCTGGATGATCAGGGAGCGCGTCCGCGGCTCCGGCACCAGCTTCCCCGGCGGCTGCGCCTGGAGCTGGCGCGCCTGCGACTGCTGGTGGCGCGTCTGCAAAATCGACTCGATCTTCGACGCCACCACGTCGGGCTCCGCGTAGAGCAGGCGGACCACCTTCCACTCCACCTGCGGACCCGGCACGTCCATCAGGTCGATGATCCGGATGAGACGCTGCATCACCGAACCGAACGCCGTCACCACCACCACGTTCACGTTCGGAATGCCCAGGATGTTCCCCCCCTGGGCCTGGTTCACGATCTGGCGCAGCTGGTTCGCCGTCGCCCGCGCCTCCGCGTACTGCAGCGCGTACACCACCGTGACCATCGTGTCGTCCTGCGGCAGGATCTCCGGGTTCGCCTTCACGTCCTCCCCCGCGAACGTCTCCGAAGGGCCCGTGAACGTCTGGCGGACCTGCGCGATCTTGCAGATCGTCATCCCGTCCACCTCCATCTCCGTGATGCCGTAGTGGCGGGTCTCGAGGATGGACTTGAACACGCTGTACAAGGCCTTGCGGGGAATGGGGACGCCCCCCTTGAACGTGATCTTCTGGCGCTGCAGCTGCGTGTCCGAAAGAAAGAGCTTCCCCGTCTCCCTCTGCACGATCTCGATCAGGTCGGCCATGTCGACGTTCTGGAGGGTGATCGTCACCTCCTCCTCCTCCTTCCCCTTCTTGCCGGGCAGCTCCTCCTGGGCGAACAGGGCGGGAAGGAAGACGAAAAAGGCCGCTGCAACCGCCGGATACGGGAATGCGCGCATGATCGGGTCGCTCCAAGGCGTTTCCCCCCCCCTCCCCCCGGAGAGAGGGCCTCTCCTTCAACGATCCAGCCCCCCGGGAGTTGGGAGGAGGGGGGGGCGCGCCGTGGATCCGTGGGAAGGAGACCGCAGAGAGGTCGAAAGTCGATAGCCGAAGGGGTGGAGTGCTGCAAACACTTCTGCAACTCGACAACGCTGCTCCGCCACTCCGACTTCGTCTACGGGGCTCACTACGAACGTCGGCCCGCAATCCAACACCGCATACGTCCTGCGGTCTTTGCTCCAATCGGTTCCGAGAATGCGGGAAAAACCAGGATCGGCGACCGCCTTGGAGGGCGAGGGTCCTCCCGAGCCAAAACACTGAATTCGTGATTCCTGCCTCCCCGGCGTCCCCTGGACCAGAGGCGATCGCCTCGGTTCAGGGCTTCGCTCGGCGGTGAGCGTCCTCTCGCTGTGGCGCGGCCTTGCTGCTTTTCGCTTTGGACCTTTGACTTTGGACCTCGGACGTTGGACCTTGGACGTTCGACCTCGGACCTCTTGAAGGGACGACCCTTGGATTTCGAGGCCTACCTGCAGGGCCGGCTGGCGGACATCCGCGGGCGCGGGCTCTACCGCGAGATGAAGACGCTCACGGCCCCGCACCGGATCCGGACCGTCGTGGACGGCGCGGAGCGCATCGTCTTCAACTCGAACGACTACCTGGGGCTGGCCGGACATCCCCGCCTCGTCCGGCGGGCGCGGGAAGCGCTGGAGACGTGGGGCTTCGGCTCCCCCGCCTCGCGGCTCATCTCGGGGAACACCGCCCTGCACGAGGCGCTGGAAGAGGCCCTGGCCCGTTTCAAGGGCGAGGAGGCGGCGATCCTCTTTCCCTCGGGGTACATGGCGAACCTGGGGGTCCTCACCTCCCTGGTCGAGCCGGGAGACCGGGTCCTGAGCGACGCGCTCAACCACGCGAGCCTGGTGGACGCCTGCCGGCTGTGCCGGGGCGACGTGGAGGTCTATCCCCATCTCGACGCAGGGGCGGTGAAGGAGGCGCTGGCCCGGAGGCCGCGCGGGGGCAAGGCCTACATCGTCACCGACGGCGTCTTCAGCATGGACGGGGACGTGGCCCCGATGCCGGCGCTCCGGGAGGCAGCGGACCGGGAGGGGGCGTGGATCATCGCGGACGAGGCGCACGCCACCGGCGTGCTCGGCGAGACGGGGCGCGGGCTTGCCGAGCACTTCGGGCCGGGGGCGGGGCCCGACGTCTGCATCGGGACGCTGGGGAAGGCGCTGGGGGGCCAGGGGGGGTTCGTCGCGGGGTCCCGGTCCCTGATCGAGCTGTTGAGGAACCGGGCGCGGACGTTCCTCTACACCACGGCCCCGATGCCGGCGCTTTGCGGGGGGGTGCTCGAGGCGCTCGCTTTGCTCGAGGAGGAGCCGGAGCGGGTGACGTCGCTGGGGGAGAAGGCCGCGCTGTTCCGCCGTTGCCTCGGGGAAGCGGGCGTGCCCGTGCCCGGCGACCCGACGCCGATCGTGCCGGTGATCACGGGGGAGGCGGAGCGGACGATGGAAGCGGCCGAGGCCCTGTTCGAGGCGGGGTATTTCGTGACGGGCATCCGGCCTCCCTCGGTGCCGCGGGGCAGCTGCCGGCTGAGGATGACGGTGATGGAGCCGCACACGGAGGCGGAGATCCGGGGGCTGGCGGAGGCGGTGGGGCGCATTCTCTGAGCCATTCGCGCTGTAAACGATTTTCGTGATGGCAATCTCAAAAAGAGTGGGATACGACAGTCGGCACTCCGCTCCGCTCCGTGCCTCGACTTGCCGACAGCGCGAAACGCTCGGGTCGGATTGCGATTGACCCCTCCCGCGATTCCGCGATACAATCCAACATCTCTCCCTCGGGGCCGTATGGAGGGTCGGTTCCGGGGGGGATTGTTCGCGGTTGCGATTTCGCCCGGGGAGGGGGGCTTCCTCCTCCCGCGGAAGAGGGACATCCTACGAAACAGGAGGACGATCATGTTGCGAGTCAAGGGTCTGGTCCTGGGCCTGGCCGTGCTGGGCATCCTGGCCGGTTCGGCCTTCGCGGGGGACGTCGACGACGAGATCGACAGGATTCTCGAGAAATTCGACAAGAAGTACCGGAAGTTGCGGGAGGAGATGCGGCGGGAACTGGAACGGGTCCTGGGCAAGAAGGCGACGCCCCCGGCGAAGGGAGGCGCCCCCTATCTCGGGATCCACGTGGAACCCGTCAAGGAGGGGTTGCGGGTCCTGCTCAACCTCGACAAGGGGGAGGGGATCGTGCTCCGCAAGGTGGTGGAAGGGGGGCCCGCGGAAGAGGCGGGGCTCAGGAAATGGGACATCCTGCTCGCCTTCGAGGGCAAGAAGGTGGGGAGCACCGAGGATCTGAAAGCAGCCTTGCGTGGCTACCGCGGCGGCCAGCGGGTGCGCCTGAGCGTGCTCCGGGACGGCGAGAAGATCCGCCTGGACATGGTCCTGGGATCCCAGGGTGGAGAGGTGCCGACGCCGACGCCTCACACCGAAACGCCGCCGGGCCGCATGACGGAGATGCGCCGGCATCTGAAGGCCCTGATGAAGGGAAGCGTACAGGAGCGCATGCGCGCCCGCCGCTACTTCGAGAAGCTGCTCAGCGGTTCCGGGAAGGCCCGCGAGAAGGTGTTCCAGCAGATCGAGGACGCCGCCGAGGATCTCCTGGGGGACCTCTCTCCGCGCGACCGGCGGGAGATGCGCAAGGTGTTCGAGAAGATGCTGTCCGGTTTCAAGCACGCCGTCGAGAAGGCCACGGGCAGCCAGAAGAAGGAGGACATCGAGGCCTTCCTCGAGGAGATGCTGAAGGGCGGCGAGAAGGGATCCTCCGAGGGGCAGGAGCCGGAGAAGGACGACATCGACAAACTCCTGGACGAACTTCTGGGCAAGGACGGCGAGAAGAAGAAACCGGCTGCCGGCGAGTCGGAGACGGACGACAAGCTCCCCATCGAGATTCCCAAGGAATGGGACGAGGCCCTGACGGAGATCCTGGGCGAAGAGGGCTGGAACCGCCTCAAGGAGATGATGAAGGAGCCCCGGTACCGGGAGATGCTCGACCAGTTCTTCCCCGAGGGCTTCGAGTTCACCCCCGCCAACGTCAAGAAACTCCTCAACCAGTACGGCATCACCATGGATACCCTGCCGGACCGCCTCCGCGAGATGGGCGTGGAGGAGGACGCCATCGAGAAGATCATGAAGCTCCTCGAGGAGGAGAGGCTTCCCGGCGAGAAGAAGCCCGCCTGGATGGGCATCCGCGGCAAGACGGCGGATGAGGGCCAGGGGGTCCTCGTCACCGGCGTCGATGACGGCGGCCCCGCCGACCAGGCCGGTTTCGAGACCGACGACGTCATCATCATGGTGGACGGCAGGAAGATCGAGGGCAAGGGGGACCTCAAGGACGCCCTCGAGGGGAAATACGCCGGCGACGCCCTTGCCGTGACGGTCCTTCGCAACGGGAGGATGAAGGAACTCAGGCTCGTCCTGGGCGCGAAAAAATGATCCCCGGCAACGGGGTCCCTGCGCGACCGAAGCCCGCGGGCACGCCCGCGGGCTTTTTTTCTCCTCTTTTTCGGTGGTGTAGGAGATTCGCTGAAAACGCGAGGAAACGGATGCCGGGGGGAAAAGAAAGGGAAGACCCACGACTTGCCGACACCGCGAACGCCTCTCGTCCGGCTTCATGTTGCATAAGGTCGAAAAGGTTTTGCAACATGGGAAGCCATGACGGCGGAACCTCCTCACGCGACGGAACCCCACGAGGGCGATGAGGCCTCCGACGAGGATCTCTTCGCCCGCTTCCAGGCCGGAGACCGGGACGCCTTCGACGTCCTCGTCGGCCGCTTCAAGGATCGGGCCTACTGGGTGGCCTTCCAGATGATCCGGGACGCCGACGAGTCCCTCGACCTCGCCCAGGAGGCGTTCGCCAAGACCGTCGTGTCCGCGCAATCCTTCGATCCCTCCCAGAAGTTCTCGACCTGGTTCTTCCGCATCCTCATGAATCTCTGCATCGATTTGCTGCGCAAGCGAAAGACGCGCAAGGCCGTCTCCGCCCTGGACGCACCCGAAACCGCCTTCGAGGGGCCCGGGCCGGGAGAGGAGGTCCACGCCGCGGAGATCCGCGAGCGCGTCTGGGCCATCCTCGGACTGCTCGCCCCGAACCACCGCGCCCTGCTGGTCCTCAGGGACATCCAGGGGCTGTCCTGCATCGAGATCGCCGAGATCCTGCGGTGCACGCACGCCACGGCCCGCTGGCGGCTGCACCGCGCCCGCACCCGATTCAAGGAGGCCTGGGAGAACCATTTCGGAGCCCCGGAGGCCTGATCCCGCGCCGCCAACACGCGCGCCCCGGATACGTATTACATCCGGGTGAAAACATGGGAACACCCCTCGACGCCCACAGGGCGGGAGGTGACACATGAACTGCCGGGAAGTCCGCAAGTACATCCCCCTGCACGCCGGGGACGATCTCCCGGAAAACGTACCGGGGCTTTTGGAGCATCTGGCCTCCTGCCCCCGTTGCCGGCGGGATCTCGAGGCGTACCGCGCGCTCCGCCGCGCCCTGGGCGCCGTTCGCCGAAGCGGCTCCCCCGTCTCCGGCGACGCCTTTCTCGAGGGCGTCCGGCGCCGCGTCGCTTCCGCGACGCCCGCCGCTTCGCCCGCGCAGGCTCTCTTCCCGACCCTGCTCCTTCGGGGCGCGGCCACCGCCGCCGCCGTGGCCCTCCTGCTCGCGGGCATCCTCTACAGCACCGCCCCGCCGGCTCACGAGCGGCCGGGCGCCGAGCCGGCGGAGGCCGGCGCCGGACGCGCGGGGGGCCTTTCCCCGGATCCCGCCTCGGAGCCCCTCCTGGTGGCGCCGAGCGGCGCCCCCGTGCGCTTCGGTCTCAGCCAGACCGAACCTGCGTCCGAAGACCGGGACGTCCTTCTCGAGCGCACCGTGGTTCCCGATCCCAAGGAAAACGGAAGGCCCGGGGAGAGGGAATACACGCTGTCCGAGATGCGCCCCGTCCTCGAGGCGGAGATCAGTACCGACCTTTGATCCAGACAGGCAGGGGGTCGCGATGAAGCCTTTCGCCGCGTGCACGGTGATGATGGCCCTGGCCGCGCCGCTGTTGAACGCCGCCTTCGCCCAGGAGCCCGAGGAAACGTCCCTGATCTCGATCTGCCGGACCCTCCGGCGGAACGTGGTCGCCGTCACGGCCGTGAAACCCGCGGGGAACGATCCCTCGCCGGACGCCGAGGAAGAGATCATCTCCCGGTTTTCGGGCGTCGTCATCGACGCGGACGGGCACATCGCGACGGTGGCGGACGTCCTGCCGGCCGATGCCGAGGTCCGCGTCCGCGTCCTGGACGGGCGGGTCTACGCCGCGAAGATCGTGGGCCGGGACCTGTTGTCGAACATCGGCGTGCTCCAGACGAAGGCGGAAGGCCTCCGGCCCGTCCTGCCCCCGCCGACCGGAGAACCGCCCGTGGGGACGAAGGTGATCGCGGTGGGGAATCCCTTCGGCCTCTACCACTCGGTGGCGGAGGGGATCATCTCCGGGACCGGGCGGACCCTGGCCGCGGGCAAGGAGCGGCTGATCCGGGGCATGCTCCAGACCACGGCGCCCATCAACCCCGGGGACGCGGGCGGCCTGCTCGCGGACCGCCGGGGCCGGTTCGTGGGGATGGTCTCCTCGACGTTCGGCCGGGCCCCCTCCCACCGCCGGATCCGGGGGATGATCACGGAGGCGATCCGGACGCTGAACAAGGATCCCGAGTTCCGGGACCTGATGGACAAGCTGGGGCGTCTGTTCTTCAGCGGTCTGGCGGGGGAGAACACCGAGGAGCTGCAAAACACCCTGGAGAAGCTTTCCGAGAAGCTGGAAGACCGTCTGCCGGGTCCCGGGCGGGGGTCCCGGGAACGGATGAAGGGGGCGCCCTTCGGGGCCCAGGGGATCAACTTCGCCGTGCCCGCCGACCGCGTGCTCTCCATCGCCCGCGAGCTCATCCGGCGGGGGCGCGTGGTCCGGGGCCGCCTCGGCGCCAAGGTCCTGAGCCTCTTCAAGGCCGACTACCACCGGATGAAGTACCGGATCCCCGAAGAGGTGCAGGGCGTCCTCGTCCTTTCCGTGGACCCGGAGGGCCCCGCCTCCCGCGCCGGCATCCGGCCCCTGGACGTGATCCGGTCCTATCAGGGGGAGGCCGTGCGGACGCCGGACGCGCTGATGCGCAAGGTCTTCGAGACGGGTCCCGGGACCACGGTGAAGGTGACGGTCTGGCGTCGCGGGGAAGGGGCCCTCTCGCTGGAGGTCCTCATCGAGGAGATGAAGGCCGAGTAGCCCGCCTCAGGGAAAAATTTCACCGGTTGATCAGAAAATGATCATGTGAATCAGGCTCGAAAAAGCACCGCTCGAAACCGCTTCTCGCGCTTCCCCAAAACAACCGTCGAGCCTTCATGTTGAAGGCGCCCTCCGCGGTGCGCGGGCAGGCCGGGCGCTCTGGCCTCGAAAAGGGCCGTGAAAATGCGCGGGAGCGGGAGCATGCGCGCCCTCCCGTCCGTCTATAGTTCCGGACCTGGAAGACGGCTCGGAATCGTTTAGAATGAGGTTCCTCGCGCGGGCGGGCTGCCGCGCGAGGCTCGATGGAACCGCGGATGATCATCAGGGAGGCGTCATGATGCGCTGGACGATCGTTGCCATGCTTGTCCTTTCGGCGGTTGCGCCGGTGTTCGCCGGCGAGAAGGCGGAGGCGGGCCCGGACGAGGCCCGGATCCAGCGGCTGATCGAGGCGCTGGGCTCGGAACGGTGGAAGGAGAGGGAGAAGGCCACGGACGCCCTCGTCGAGATCGGGGAAGCCGCCGTGCCCGCGCTGACCCAGGCCCTGCAGAGCGAGGATCCGGAAGTGCGGGTGCGGGCGCGGGATGCGCTGGAGCGGATCCGGAAGGCCTCGCCCTCGCCGGCCGGGAAGGAGGAGGGGGACCGGCCGCGGGGGAAGGAGGGGAAAGGCTGGGCCCGGGAGCCCTTTCCCGTTCCCGATCCGTGGGGCTCGGACTTTTCCGACTGGCTCAAGAAGTTTCTCGGGCCGCCGGAGGTCCGGCAGATGAAGGACCTGGCGGAATGGGAGCGCCGGATCCGCGAGCGCATGAAGAAGCTGATGGGCGAGGATTTCCCGGGCTTCGAGGAGGACGAGGACGACGTTCTCGATCTCGAGAAGCTGCTCGCGCGGCTTCGCGAGCGGGGCGTGGCCCGGGATGCCGGGGTGCAGAAGCACGTCATTTCCAAAGACGGGAAGAGGGTCGAGGTCTCCCGGGACGCGACGGGGAGGGTGCAGGTGGTGATCCGGCACAAGGACGAGGCGGGCGAGGAGACGGTCGAGAGGTACGAGGCGCCCTCGGAGAAGGCGTTCCGCGAGAAGCATCCCGATCTCTGGAAGGCGTACGTGAAGAACCGGCTCTCGAACTTCCGGATCCGCATCCTGCCCCACCGGGACCTGGAATCCTGGCGCAAGCGGATGCAGGAGGATCTCGAGCGGTTCCGGAAGCGCTTCGACCCGGAGGCCTGGCGGAAGGAGATGGAGGAGCGTTTCCGGCGGGCGCGGGAAGAGGCGCGGGAGCGCGGGGGGGAGCGGGCGTCGAACCGGTCGCGGGTGTCCGTGACGTTCAACGGCGAGGGGATCGTGCTGGAGCGCGGGCGGGACGGAAGCGTCGCCCTGACGGTGAAGCGGCGGGGGGAGAAGGGGAAGCTGATCGAGGAGCGGTACGAGGCCGCATCCGAGGAAGCGTTCCGGGAGACGCATCCCGGGGTCTGGGAGAAATACGTGAAGGGGCGCCTCGGGAAGGACGGGGTGCGGATCGAGCTGGGGCGCAACGGCTGGCCCTTCGAGCGCCGGGACGATCTCGGCCTCGAGGCGGGGGAGGTGACGGAGCTGATGCGGGTCCACCTGGGCCTCGAGGCGGGGCAGGGGTTCGTGGTGCGTGCGGTCCGGCCGTCCTCCCGCGCGGCGCGGGCGGGCATCCGGAAGTGGGATCTCGTCGTGAAGGCGGACGGGAAGCGCGTCTCCGGCCTTCCGGACCTCCGCGCGGCCCTCGAGAAAGCGGACGGGCCCGTGTCGCTCGATATCATCCGGAAAGGCGAGAGGGCGACCCTCTTGATCGACGACGAGTAGGATGCCATGAAACCGACGTCATCCTGGCGAACGCTCTATATCCCCCTGGTCCTGGCGCTGGCGGCGGGCGTGTCCGTCGGCGTGTCGCTGATGTCGTGCGGCGGCCGCGACAGCGACCGGGTCCGGGTGGATCTCGGGAACCGGTTGAAGAAGTTGAGCGACACGCAGGACGCCTTCGCGGGGGTGGCGGCCCTGGCCCAGGAATGGGTGGTGAGCATCACGGTGCGGGAGTCGAGGCGTCCGCGGAACTTTTTGGATCTCTTCTTCACGCCGCCGGAGCAGGTGAAGGGGGGCTCGGGGGTGGTGGTGGAGCCGTCGGGCTGGATCCTGACGAACCGGCACGTCGTGGAGGGGGCCACGTCCCTGGACGTGGTGTTCGCGGACGGGTCCCAATACAAGGGGGTTCGCTACAAGGCGGCGAGGGACACCGACATCGCCTTCGTCAAGATCAACGGCGGCCCGTTCGAGACGGCCCCCATCGGCGATTCCGACGAGGTGCGGGTGGGCGACTGGGCCATTGCGGTCGGCTCGCCCTTCAGCTTCGACCAGACCGTCACGGTGGGCGTCATCAGCGCCAAGGGCCGCAAGATCTCCCAGGGACGGGGGGGGAGCTACGAGACCTTCCTCCAGACGGACGCCGCCATCAACGCCGGGAACAGCGGCGGGCCGCTTCTGAACCTGCGCGGCGAGGTCATCGGGATCAACACCGCCATCTTCTCCCCCACCCGCACGTACGCCGGCATCGGGTTCGCCATCCCCATCAACCGGGCCGAGAGGCTCTTCCGCCACCTCGACAAGGAAGTGGTTCCCGCGAGCGCGGACAACCCGGCCTGGCTGGGCGTCTCGGTGCGGGACCTGCTCGAGGAGGAGCAGGTCCAGCTGGGCGTCGAGGGCGGGCTGGTGGTCCTGCAGGTGACGCCCCGCTCCCCCGCTTCCCGGGCGGGGCTTCGGGAATTCGACATTCTCCTCGGCGTGGACGGCGCCCCTGTCTGGACGCGATCCGACCTCATCGACATCCTCGAGGAGAAGGAGCCCGGCGAGGAGGTGGCCCTGAAGTTCCTGCGCGACCGGACGATCGTCGAGGTCGAGTGCCGGCTGGGCAAGCGGGAGTGACGGCGCGGGGGCGCGCGTATCGCCGCGCAGGGATTCTTTCACAGCCTCTCAGAGCAGCAGGCCCAGGCCTCTCAGGTTCTCCTTCAGCGACGCGACGAGGGGCTGGATCTCGTCCATGTCGGAGAGGTCCAGGAGCATTTCCGTGATGCGGACGATCTTGGGCCGGAACTTGTCGAGCTCCATCTGGAGCATTCTCGTTTCGGCGACGAGGTCCGAGCGGACGTCGTATTCCAGGCGGCTGTTGCCCTCGATGAGCGAGATGATGTTGGTCAGGAGGCGGTCGGCCTCTCGCGCCATCCGGAGGCGGTCTTCGGACCGGAGTTCGGCGGGCGCCTTCGCGGGGGGCAGGTGCTCGGCCGTATCCTCGGTGGACGGGGCTTTCCGTTCCCCGGAGAGGGGGAGCTGCCCTTCCATGCCCGGATAGACGGGCCGCTTGACCCGTGTGCCCTTGGGGATGATCTCGGTCCACTTCTGCATCTTTTCCTCGGACGGCCGCTTGCCCGCCTTGCCCTGGCGGCTTTCCGAGAAGAAGTTCATCCCCTCGGCGATGGGCCGCTCCAGGCCCTTCCCGCCCTTCTCCCCGGCCGGGGGCTTGGCGCCCTTGCCTTGCGGCATGCCGACCATCTGGACGGGCCGCTTGGGCGGCGTTTCGGCGGGCGCGGCGGGTTCGGGCGGCGGGGGCGCGGCCGGCGGCGGGGACGGGCTGACGCCGCCGGCGATCTTGTGGATCGGTTTCGGTTCCCCGGACGGCTTCTTTCTCGGCGGAGGCGCCCCGCCGGAGGCCTTGGACGACATGACCAGGGCCTCCTCGCGGTCGGTGGACCGGTTGGTGTAGATGGAGATGTGCCCGAAGACCATGCCCCGGAAGATGGAGCCCGGGGGAATGTACTCGGGGAGGGGCGGCTTGGAAGCGGGCTTGTGAAGATAGGGCATGACGTCGGACAGCCGCCGCGAGGAGACCAGCATGGACTGGATCGCGTCCATGTCGACGGAAGCCAGCTCCTGCCGGTTCAAGAGGTCGCGGATCGACGTCCCCTTGGGAAAAGGCACCTTCGTTTCCAGGATGTCCTCGCTCATGATCGATCGTCCCCACAGGTGCCGGAAAAACGTTCACCCCGATTATAGTAGGCCAGGGGCGCCCGAATCAACGCCGGGATTGACCGGGGCTTTCACGCTGCCGGCAAGTCGTGGTCAATCTGAAATCCCTTCATTCGCAACCTGGAATCCCTACCCGAGGCCGACCCAAGATCGGCTACAGCGCGAATCGCTCCGACTGGTTGCACTTTCCCCCCTTTCGTGTATGATGTCCGCGCCATGGCGGATCTGTCCAAATTGTTCGAGAAAGCCGAGGAGGCGACGAATCGGCGGAGCTACGACCTCGCCATCGACCAGTACCGCCAGGTCCTCGTCCTCGATCCGGACTCGGAGAAGGCCCGCTACGCCCTCCGCGAGGTCGAGGTGAGAAAGGCGGACGAGTTCGGTTCCCCCTCCAAGGTCCTCACCGGCCTGGCCGCCGTCCCCAATCTGGTGATGGCCCAGATCTACTCCTGGGTGAAGAAACACGACCTGGCGACCTTCGAGTACGAGAAGATCCTGGCCCGGGACCCGAAAAACGGCCCCATCAGCTTCCGCCTCGGCCGGGCGCTGGAAGCCTCGGGACTGCACAAGGGCGCCCTCGCCGTCTTCCGGGGCATCACCCTCTGGGACGAGCAGAACGTGGAGGCCTTCGTCGCGGCCGGCCACGCCGCACGGCGGACCGGCAAGATCGAGGAGGCCCTCGACTTCTACGAGAAAGCCCGGGCCCTGAATCCGAAGCACAAGATCGCGGTGGACGCCGTCCGCGACCTGTCGGCCATGCTCTCGCTGAAGCCGCGCGAGAAAGCGTCCTCCTTCCGCGATCTCATCAAGTCCCCCGCCGCGCCGTCGTCCGGCGGAGCCGGCGAGGAGGCCGGGGAGGAGGCCGGAGACGACCTTTCGCAGCTGAAGGCGCGCCTCGAGAAAGACCCCGCGGACCGGGAGACCGCGATGAAGCTCGCGGATCGACTGGAAGCGAAGGGCGATCTCAAGAACCTCCTGGGCGCCCTGAAGAAGGCCGTCCAGGCCCGGCCCTCGGACGCCGGGCTGAAGCGCCGACTGATGGAAGCGAACGTGAAGGCCATGGAGGCGAAGCTCCGGCGGATCGAGAAGGGGGGAAAGACGTCCCCGGAGAGCGATACCCTGCGGAAAAAGCTCGCGGACGCGAAGAAGAAGCTCCTGCAGGCCCAGGTGGAAGAGGATCCTTCCCGGCTGGACCTCAAACTGGACCTGGGCCTTCTCCTGTTCGAGGCGGGGGAGATCGACGAGGCCATCGGCTTCTTCCAGCAGGTCAAGAAGGACCCCAAGAAAAAGCGGGAAGCCTCCTTCTGGCTGGGCCGCGGTTTCATGGAAAAGGGCAAGCACAACCTGGCCGTCAACCAGCTGCAAGCGGCCATGCCCGCCGGATCGAACCTGGACGCCTGGGGGAAGGAAACCCTATACTATCTCGGCAAGGCAAAAGTGCAGGCGGGGGATCCGGGCGGGGCCCGGCAGCATTTCGAGAGGATTTACGAGGAAGACATCCATTTCCGTGACGTGGCCGGAATCCTGGAAGAGCTCGGGTAGGGACCTTCCGGCCCGGTGTTGAGCAGGAGAATCGAGGATGCCATACACAAAATCGGCGAAGAAGCGGCTTCGCCAGAACAGAAACCGCAAGACCGACAACAGCACCGCGCGGTCCCTCATGAGGACCGAGGTCAAGAAGACGTTTCAGGTCATCGAGAAGGGCGATCTGGAGGCCGCGCGGGACCAGATCCGGAAGGGGTTCAAGCGCATCGACAAGGCCCGGAAAAGGAACCTCATCCACGCCAACAAGGCCGCGAGGATGAAATCGAAGCTCGCCAGGAACCTCCATGCTGCGGAAAAGCGGTGACGCGGACCCGTCCATCCATAAAAAAACAGGGGAGGCTTTCGCCTCCCCTGTTTCCATCTCGTTTCCGGACGCCTTCAGGCCGAGTTGACGGCGGGCATGTGTTTCTTCTGGAGATGCTGGAAGCCGCAGCTGCATCGCCACAGCACAAACAGCGTGTACCGGGCCTTCGAGGTGTTTTCCACCACCATGTTCTTGCCGCATTTCTCACAGGCAATCTGTTCCTGAACCTTGGCTTTCATTACCGACATCTCCAATGACAGCTGAGATCGTTCGTTTCTGTCCGGATGGTTCCTGCTCCGACAGAACGTTCATCATACCACGCCCGGATTCGGGGGTCACGAGATTTCGGCAAAAATCCGGTTCCGACTCCGGAGTCATTCCACGGGACGGCGGAGGGGGTGGTTTGCACAAGTGAATGAGATGGCATGAGTTACCGATGAAAGGAACGTCCTCGAAGAGGAACGGAAAACGCTGAGGATGATTCCAGGACGGGAAGCAACCTCTCCCTCCTTCCTCTTCCCGGGCGGCCGTTCGGCCCACAAGTTCCTCGGCCCGGGGGAGGATCCCCTTGGAACCCTGCGCCCTTGCCGGGATCAGTACGCCTCTTCCTCTCCGTCGTCGTCGTCCTCCTCCTCCTCGGCGTCCGGATCCTCGAAAATCCCCTCCGCGAGGCCCTCGTTGATCTTGTAGTCCTTGAACCGGAAGATCTGGGGCGTTCCGGCCTTCTCCTCGCCGTTCTCGTCCTTCTTGACGAAGGAAAGGGCGACCGAGGCCGGAAGCCAGACCTTTTCCTTCTCCTCGTACTCGATCTTCTGGCGGACCGTTCCCTCGATGCCCTTGACCCCGGTGGCCTCGAGCGTGGAGATCAGGATTTTCCCCTCCTTGCGGATCGTGGTGAAGGCCACCGAGATCTTGCCGAGGCCCGGGGAATCCTGCTCGAGGCGGACGGGGCGGGACGCCTCGTCCAGCCACAGGACGATTTTCTTGAACTCCTTGCGGATCTTCTCGGTGGCGGGGTGGGCCTCGATCCGGTCGAGCCCGTCCTGCCGGCTGACCTCGATCTCGGAGGCGTGGAGGATCTTTTCCATGATTCCGCCGAGGCCGAACAGGTATCGGGTGATGACGGCGAGGGGTTTCAGCTGTTCGAGATAGAAGTCCCGCGTGGCGTCGTCCCCGAGTCCGACGATGTCCAGCTGGTGCCGGTCCGGGGTCTGGAAGTAGATCATGACCTTGATGTGCTTGAAGATGCCGCTTCCGCGGAGCAGGGGGGTGTCGAGGACCACGGAGAGGTCTTTCAGGCCGACCTTCTGGGGGTTGTAGATGTTCTGCAGGAAGCGCTGGACGGCGGGGGGGAGGTCGGGCTCGTCGGCGGGTTCGCCGGCGCGCGTGGGGGCCGCCGCCAGGAGGATCAGGGAGGCGGCGAGGGGGAGCGCGCGTGTGCGTACGGGGTTCATGAAAACCTCCTGGGATCAAAACTGTTTTCGCTGGCGGGAGGAGGGGATGTCGAGCATCTTCCGGTACTTGGTGACGGTGCGGCGGGCCACGCGGAGGCCCTGGTCCTTGAGTTTTTTGGCGACGTCCTCGTCGCTCAGGGGGTGGCTCTTGTCTTCGTCGTCGATGATCTCCTTGACCTTCACCTTGATGCTGACGCGGGAGAAGTCCTTTCCCTGGTCGCTGGTGGTGCCGCCGGAAAAGAAGAATTTCAGGGGGTAGATGCCCCGGTGGGTCTGGGCGTATTTCTCCGCGATGGCGCGGGAGACGGTGGAGACGTGGATGTCCAGGGCGTCGGCGATGGTCTGCATCTTGAGGGGTTTGAGCCGGGTGATGCCGTGGTCCAGAAACGGGCGCTGGATCTTGAAGATCTCGCAGGCCACGCGGTAGATCGTGTTCTGGCGCTGTTCGATGGACTCGATGAGCCAGCGCGCGGACTCGATCTTCTTCTTGATGAATTCCTTCGTGGCGACGTCGTCGGCGCCCTGTTTCATGAGCTTGCGGTAGAGGTGGCTGATCCGGAGCGAGGGGACGTAGCGGTCCTCGAGGCGGACCACGTATTCCCCGTCGATGAGTTCGACGACGATGTCCGGGATGATGTACTGGGGGGACTCGTTGCTGTACAGCGCGCCGGGCCTCGGGTTCAGGATGCTGATCTGGGCCAGGAAGCGCTTCACGTCGTCGAGGGGCATGCCCATGGACTTGGAGATGCGGGGCAGGCGGTTCTTCTGGATGTCCTCGAGGTGGTTCCGGATCAACGCCTCCTTGGTCAAGAGGTCCGGATCGTTGGGATCCAGCTGCAGCAGGAGGACTTCCACCGTGTTCCGGCCGCCCACGCCCGGCGGGTCCAGGGACTGGACCATCGAGAGGACCTTCTCGGCCTTGTTGCGGGAAAGGCCGTCCTTCTCGAACTCGAAGATTTCCTCGAGCGGATACTGCAGGTACCCGTTCTCGTCGATGTTGAAGATGATCTTTTCCCCGTATTCGCGCTCCTCGGACGTCACGCCGAGAAGATTGAACTGGTGGAACAGGAACTCCTGGAGGGAGAGGGGCCGGGCCGCCGTGTTCTGCATGGCCTCGAGCTTCTTGTCCTTTTCCAGCGTGGACTTGTCGATCCGGCCCGAACCGAAATGATCGGGCCATTCCCCTTCCAGGTCGGCGAGCTTCTCGAATTCCCCTCCCTGGCCCTCCTCTTCTTCCTTTTCCTTGCGCGAGGTCTCCTCGGACTGCTCGACCGTCTCCTTGGCCTCGAGAACGGGATTCTCCTCCAGCTCCTGCTTGATGAGCCGGTCCAGCTCCAGAAGGGGCAGCTGGAGGATCTCGATGGACTGGATGATCTGTGGAGCCAGCTTGAGCCGCTGCTCCAGCTTCTGCTGCAGACCGATCTCCAGTCGCATGGGATCTCCTCGTGTGCGATTCGCCGATCAACAGAATTATATCACCGCCCGGGGTGTTGCCAACTGAAAACAAAGCGAGCCCTTCTCGCCGGTTTTTCGATCCTGCCTGCACGTTCGCGTCGAAGGGCTACGGGGAAAGGGGGCGGCGCCCGGCCAGCGCGTCGGCCAGCGTGTTCCGGTTGGAGTGTTCGAGGAAGGACCCGGAGGGCACGCCCGTGGCCAGACGCGTCAGCGGCGCGCCCAGATCCCGGAGGGCGGACGCCACCGCCAGCGCCGTGCCGTCCCCTTCCAGCGTCGGATTCATGGCGAGGATCACTTCCCGGAAGGCGCCTCCCTTCACGCGTTCCACCAGCGCGGAGAGCGTCAGGTCTTCCGGGCCGACGCCGTCCAGCGGCGAGAGCGTTCCCATCAGCACGTGGTAGAGACCGCGGTAGGATCCCGACGCTTCCAGGGCCGCCAGATCCCGGACCTGTTCCACCACGCAGAGAAGCCCCTGGTCGCGCGTCGGGTCCGCGCAGACCCGGCACAGTTCCTTTTCCGTCAGGTTGAAGCACTGGCGGCACGGCCGGACCCGCTGCTTGACGTCCCGGATCGCCCGCGCCAGCGCCCGGGCGTCCTCGGTCTCGATGCGCAGGATGTGCTGGGCCATGCGCTCGGCCGTGCGGGGGCCCACCCCCGGCATCCTGGCCAGCTCCTCCATCAGCCTCACGACCGGCTCCGGGTAGGCTCTGTCCTTGTCATCCATGGAGGCGCCCGCTCAAAGCCCCAGCAAACCGGGCGGGACCGCCCCCCCGGCGATCTTGCCGAGCTCCTGCTGGGCCAGATCCTTCGATTTCTTCAAGGCCTGGTTGACGGCCGCCATGAGCAGATCCTGGAGCATCTCCACGTCGTCCGGATCCAGCGCTTCCGGATCCACGCCGACTTTCACCACCTCCTGCCCCCCGTTCATGACGATCTTCACCGCCCCCCCCCCGGCCGTCCCTTCCACGTACCGCTCCCTCAGCTCCTGCTGCACCTTGCTCATGTCCTTGCTCATCCGCTGGGCCTGCTTCATCAGATCCCCAAAATCCATGCCTTCTCCTCCTAGTCCTCGACGACCTTGCCCCGGAACAGCTTCTTCGCCTTCTGCACGATGGCCGGCTCCTCCTCCCGCGCCGGCGTCCGACCCCCCGCCGGCGTCTCCGCCTCCTCCACCCCCTCGAACACGCCCCCCTTCTTCTCCTCCAGCGATACGAAGGACAGCGTCACGGCCGCGCCCGCCTGCCGCCGGACCAACGCCTCGATCCGCTTCTTGTTCTCCGCCTCCGTCACACGCTCCTTGTGAAACGAGCGGTCGGCGGGAAAACCCACCACCCACGCCGAGCCCTCCGAGGATACGATGCGGCCCTCCCGCAGATAGGCCGCCAGCTGCGGCGCCTCCTTGTGGAGCGCCTCCACCATCCCGGGCCACGATTCCTCTGCCCCCGCGGCGCGCTTCTCTCCCTTCTCCTTCCCCGGCGCCGGCCCGGAACCGCCCGACGAAGGAACAGGACCCGCGTCCGCATCCTCCAGCCGGCCCAGCGCCTCGTCGATCGGCTCCAGGTCCCTGAGCGACCCCATCCTGAGCAGCGCCATTTCCAGAAGGATGCGGCCCTCCACGTCCCGGGAAAGCCGCCGGCGCGTCTCCTGGGCCACCTGCAGCATGTACATCAGGTTCTCCGCCGGAATCCCCTTCGCCTGCGCTTCCAGATCCCCGGCCGGGACGCCGGACACCATGGCCACGGGCGCTTCCCCCCCGCAGGATTTCACGATGAGAAGATCGCGGAGATACTCACCCAACTGGAGGAGGAACTCCCCCGGATCCTGTCCCCCCTCCAGAAGCGAGGCTACCCGCGCGAGGATCGCGCCCGCGTCGTTGCCCGCGATGGACGCCATCACCCCCACCAGATCCTCGGTGGAGACCCAGCCGAGAATCGCCCTCACGTCCCGAGCCCGGACGCGCTCGGTTCCCAGCGCGAACACCTGGTCGAGCAGGGACTGGGCGTCGCGCATGCTGCCCCGGCCCCGGTGCGCCACGGCGGCCAGCGCGTTCTTCTCCACCTCCACGCCTTCCTGCTCGCAGATCTCCTCGAGGCGCTTCGCCACCGCCTCCGGCGAGATCGGGCGGAAATCGAACCGCTGGCAGCGCGAGCGGATGGTCTCGGGAACGTTCTGCGGTTGCGTCGTGGCGAGAATGAATTTCACGTGGGCCGGCGGCTCCTCGAGAATCTTGAGCAGGGCGTTGAACGCCGGCGTCGTGAGCATGTGGACCTCGTCGATGATGAAGATCCGGAACCGGGACCGGGACGGATGATAGACCGCGTTGTCCCGGATGGCCCGGACCTCCTCGATGCCCCGGTTGGACGCGCCGTCGATCTCCAGAACGTCGGTGTCCGTCCCCTTGGCGATGGCGACGCACATCTCGCATCGCCCGCACGGGTCGGTCCCGATCCCCTCGGCGCAGTTGAGGGCCTTGGACAGGATCCGGGCCATGGACGTCTTGCCCACGCCGCGGGGACCGGCGAACAGGTAGGCGTGACCCGCCCGTTCGCTCCGGATGGCGTTCGAGAGCGTCCGGGCCACCGCTTCCTGCCCCACCACGTCCCCGAAGTGGGCGGGGCGGTACTTGCGGGCTAGAACGAGGTAGGACATGGGTCCAGGCGCGCTCCTGCTAGATCGTCAAGGCCCATCGGGCTGGTTCTGGAATCTGAAATCTCCCATCCTCGACCGGACCTCTCAGCCTTGACGGCTGACAGGCAGGCCGACAAGGCCGGGGAGAAAAGGCGCCGTGCACCCCGCCTCCCAGCTCCCCCCGCCGGGTCCGGCGGACAGCCAGCTCCAGCCAGGCGACCCCGCGGCACATGGACTGAAACGTTTAGGGCTGCTCCCGTCAAGGCCTGACCCGGTTCACGCCCGCCCATTGCACGAGACCCGACCTTCATCGCCGCTTGCCCGACGGATGACCGCCGGAGAAAAGAGTTTCAGCGGGTTCTGAACCCTGCTACAGCGGATTGCAGGTTACAGGGATCCGCTACTCCCCCGTCCAGCACGGCGGATCCTTTATAGACCATTCGGATCCCGCACGCAAGGGGCGCCACGGAGCCATTCGCGCTGTAACCGTTTTTCGCGATTTCCATGCCCTCAAGGCCCCCGGTTCCCCGCGGCCCCACGGGTGTCGGTAAGAAAAGAGCAAGAGTCTCGGAACGAAATTGCTAGACGGCGCGGGGGGCGCCGCCCCCCACACCCCCCGCCGGGGGGATTCGATCCCCCCGGACCCCCCTCTTCGATGAAGGCCCCGGACCTCTGCGGGGGAGAAGAGAGAAGAGAGAAGAGAGAGAGAGGGGATTTTGGGGTTTGGGATCCTGTTCCCTTATCACGATTCGGGGTCTCCTGGCCGCCGCCGGCAGGGGTCGCGCCGCGCCCTCCGCCCGAATGGCTCTTGCGAGGGCTCCAG
>Ga0180432_10003880_pt1 | contig 20955 bp, 15 predicted proteins | sample SS_ome_10_FD_132414 | JGI IMG/M metagenome (GOLD analysis project Ga0180432, IMG submission 132414) | Hypersaline lake sediment archaeal communities from the Salton Sea, California, USA - SS_1_MS_2 metaG | ecosystem: Environmental > Aquatic > Non-marine Saline and Alkaline > Hypersaline >...
ATACGACTGCTCGAGGTGTTTGAAGGTGACGATCGAATCAGCACCCTCGAGGCTGAGCAGATAGCCGATCGGCAGCCCCCCGGCGGCGGCCGTGGCTGGCATCTCCGCCGGCCCGGTTAGCCACAAGCCGAGGTGTTTTTCCAGTTCGGCTTTGTTGCAAATCTGCACAAGTTCGCCACAGGCCTCCATCTCGCGATACCAGGCGAGCTGGCCCGTGGTGTGGGCCCGGGCCTGCTCCGGGCTCGTCCAGCCAGGCATCCGCGCGAAGTAATCGACCGACCGGGCTATCTGCGTGGCCACACACAGCCCCACCCGGCCCCGCCGCATCTCCGGGAAACAGACGGTGTTGCGGGTGCGAAACACCTGATCCTTCATGCCGAGCTCACGCCGGCGAATCCGCTCCTGGGTCCACCGCAGGTCGCGATTGAAGTCGAGGGCGTTGTAGGAGAGATCAAGGTGGACGTCGAAGATCAGTTTCGGCTCGTGGGCCATGGGGTACTCCAGCGGCAGAAGGGTTTCAAATGGTGATTCGTCGCCTGCGGGCCAGCACCTGCCAGCAGTCTGCCGCACGGCCTTCGCGGACAACCACCGCCTCTTCGTGAAGGGCGACAGTCGGGCAGACGTGCCGCGGCAGACAATAGACGACCGTTCCCACCTGGAAAGAGGCTGCCTGCGGCGTTTCAACGACCAGGTGTTCCTCGTTTTGCAGCGGGAAGGTCGCCCCGCTCAAGTCCAGCAACTCTACGCGTGGATGCGGCATTTCGCTGGCCACGGCCTTGTACCCCAGGTCAAGACAGAGCCGGCCCGGGGTCGGCTTGCTGATGACGCGGGCCAGCAGCACCGCGGCGTTGAGGTAGTCAAGGTCGGGTGAGACCGTCGGCTGGCCGACGTCCCACAGCACTGTGGTGCCGGGGCTCACCTCCACACCGTCTTGCTGCATAAGAATAAATGACGTCGGGGTGCCGCCTGCCACAACCAGTGGCACTTCAATCCCACCCTCTTTGAGGTCGGCAATCAATCGCCAAACCGGCGCAAAGGCCGTCTCGACACTTGATGCCAGTTTGCTACGGTCGGTGTCATGCAAATGCCCGTCGTAGGCATGAAGGCCCCCGAAGGTCAGCCCGGGCGACTCGGCAATGCGGCGAGCGAGCCGCACCGCCTCAGGCCCTGGCACCACCCCGGTGCGATCCATGCCGACATTGAGGTCAAGCAAAAGCTCCGCGGGCATACCAATTGCGGCCGCCGCCCTGGCGAGATCGTCAATCCCGACATCGCTGTCAACGACAGCCCGCCAGCGAACCTGCGGGAAGGTCCTGACCAACTGCATGAACCGGCCGGCCGTCGGGCCGATGACCGGGTAAGCCAACACAATGTCCTCGCCCCCGGCGGCAGCCGTCATCTCGGCCTCGGCGATCGTGGCCGCCTTGAACTTTGTGATGCCCTGGCCGACAGCCAGCTTGATTACCTCGGGCATCTTGTGTGTCTTCACATGCGGCCGGAGCCGCGCCGGCCCACCCGCAGCGGCAATCATCCGCCGGAGATTTTCAGCGATCCGTTCGGGATAAATCAGCAGTGCCGGCGAGGCAACTTCGGCCTCATTGCTGATGCGGTACCAGTCGGCCATCGCAATCAATCAAAGTTCAGTAGCGAAACCAATGCGGTTCGTGAACTTACCAGTTGCTGGGAATCGCGAATAGCGATGCGAGCCTGTCTCGTGGGCTCTGCGAACAGCCGCCTGCGGCAGCAGGCCGCTGCACGTTACGACGTGATGCACTCCCCATTTTTCGTAACCAGCTCTGAAGAATTGAAACAATTGCCCACTGCAGGCTCATTTCACTTCGCTTAAAAAGGTTCGGCAGACTGTGGATAAAGTCTGCTGCCGCAGGAAACGCCGACCGGCAACTCTGAAAACCCTCGGCGTTTTCGGGAGTTGCCCAAGTGGAAAAAGGCCACGGAAGGCTTTTTCCGCGGACAGCTAGGCCGGCCGGTTTCAAGAGAACCTGGTTCGCATACCTTGCAGGATGAAGAAATGATGACAACCAGGCAGCGATTCGGCGAGATGCTTCTGAAGGTGTTCGTGGTGCTGGTCTCCCTGCTGCTACTGGGTGACTGCGAACCTGCACGATCTGTTTGGGCCGCCGAAAGTCCGCAGCCACTGCGGCTGGGGATCATCGGCCTTGATACCAGCCATGTCGTGGCATTTACGCAGGCACTCAATCAACCGGATACGGCCGACCATGTGCCTGGGGCCCGGGTTGTCGCGGCCTACCCGGAGGGCAGTCGCGATATCGAATCGAGTGTCCGCCGGGTGCCGGGCTACACGAAGACACTGCGAGAACTCGACGTCGAGATCGTGCCCTCCATCGCAGCGGTCATCAGCCGGGTTGATGCCGTCATGCTCGAATCCAACGACGGTCGGGTTCACCTCGAGCAGGCGGCGCCAGTGATCGCCGCCGGAAAGCCGCTGTTTATTGACAAGCCCATGGCGGCATCGCTTGCCGATGTGATGGCCATTTTTGAGTTGGCCCGCCACCATGGCACCCCGGTGTTTTCCTCCAGCTGCCTCCGGTACGGAGAGTCAACGCAGGCTGTCCGACGTGGCACGATTGGGGCTGTTCTCGGCTGCGACATCTATTCACCTGACGTGACCGAAGCGACGCATCCCGACTTTTTCTGGTACGGAATTCATGGCTGCGAGGCGCTGTTTACGGCCATGGGCACCGGCTGTGAATCGGTTTCCTGCACCCGTGGATCGGCGGGGGACTGCGTGACCGGCCGATGGAAGAACGGCCGCATTGGCACGTTCCGGGGCCTCCGGGATGGAAAACGGGGGTATGGCGGCACGGCCTTCGGCTCCGAGCAGATTATGACCAGCGGAGAAAATCCTGGTTATCGCCCCCTGGTGGTCGAAATCATCAGGTTTTTTCAAACCGGTAAACCGCCGGTGGCTCCGGAGGAAACGCTGGAAATCTTTGCCTTCATGGAGGCGGCCGGGGAGAGCCGCGACAGCGGCGGCGGCTCGGGTGCCCCGGCAACCCTGTTTGTCGTGACTGGCACATACACAGGGATACCGTACGGCTTGCTCACGCCCGACTGGTCGGGGCTGAGGAAGCGGATTGAGGCACGATCCCCGGGGAATTGCCAATCTGCCGCAGGTTGCAAGCCCAGCCGTCCTGAGCGAGAACGATTTGGCGTTTCAGACGCCGGCAGGGCATCAAGCCGCCCAAACGCAGACCACCACTCTTCGCCAGGCTCGGGGCGTCCCCCGGTGGGGATGAGTTCGCTCCAGGGAATCCCCAACTCCACCGTCCAGCCCTGATTCTGATCGTTCGCCCCGCCCCCCGGAACGCGGGCCGAAACCGCAGCGGCAAACTGCAACGCTCGTTTCCGCCGGAAGACACCATCCTCTTCTCGCCGCTGCACAACCCAGCCCGACCACGTGTCGTCAGGTCTGACCTGAAACTGGTACGAGTCGCCCTGCTCGACGTCCGGCCTCAACCAAACCTCGAGGCGTCCATCTGAAAGCCTCGCACTCGCAGGCTTTTTTTCTGTGGTCCTGTTCGCATCGCCATTGAGATCGGCCGTGACGTAGAGTCGTTCGCGGTCCCACAGTAGCCGGGCCCGCGTCGCCCTAGGCTGCCCTGTGGCTCCGGCTCTAAGTAAGGGCATCTCCGACTGACCAACCGCCACCGCGGCCTGCCAGGCCGGCTCATCACTCCGGCCGTCTATCGTGATGGGCCCTTCAGTAAATCGACAATCGTAGTGAGCGTCCGCTGCGGTCGCTGGGTTGCCGGTTCCAGTCCCCAGCAGGAGCAGCCCCCACAAAAACCGAGTGCAATTCTTCACGCCAGCCATTGACAGTCCCTCTGCCATTTATGTGAACGAGGTGGACCGCCGACAAACCCGCAGGCGACGCTCCCTCACAGTTCCGAGCAGCTGTGGAAATTGTCTGCCGCCGCAGGATGCGGCAATCGGCACCCCGAAAGCATTCAACAAGTTCAAGCGTTACCTCAGTGGAGAAAGACCATGGAAGACTTTCCCACAGACGCCAGATTTTAGCCCCCAGGCCACCCCACGACTGCTGCAGCCAACGCAAGAAAAGCTTTTCATTTTTGGGGCCACCACTTCACTATTTCGCGGAATGCCCGGTGGCTGCAAACAGGTTGTGATGGCCCGACTGATTCTCCGGCATGGCGCGGAAAAACCCCGCTACCTTGTCAGCGGAGGCGGCACCTCAGCCGCGTAGGCATCGTAGGCCGCGGCAATGCCTGCCGCCCGCTCGTCTCCACGATGAAAGATGAACCGGTGCCGGAGTGAAAGCCGCTCCCCGGCCACAAGGGCGACCGCACCGCTTTCCGCGGCCGGGTTCATTTGCTTGAGCCCAAAGGGATTCGCACAAAACAGGCCATACGTACGAACATGCCAGGCCGTGGGATGGCGAAAACTTGTTGGGTGGTTGAGGATTGCTATTCCGAGATGGTCACCTTCAACGGGGCCATGATAATCGACCCAGTCGGCTCGCAGTGACCAGGCCGCTGCGTCGCGGGCGCCGTTGCTGTTGACAATCGTGCCTCCTAGCCCTCGGTCAACGGTCATGCTGTCGGGCACGCGAATATACACGCCGGCATCCTTCATATCGGCGAGCTCGACGGGGCCATGGTTGGCAACAAGATCAATATCGACATCGATAAGAGAGGCCCCCGCCGCGAACGAAAATGTCATCCGTCGTTCTTCCGTCATCAGCGGCCTGTTAGCCGCATCGACAACATCATTGACTGCGTGAATGACGGCCTTCGGTCCCTCCGTGACCGCTCGGTAGCACAGGTGCCGGATCCCACCAACCCGCGCAAGTCGTGTCGCGTGTCGCGTGTCGCGATAGCTCGCATCCTCGGCCCAGGTGTCGAAGCCGTTGACACTCTGATGGCCAAACGTCAGCCCCCGTTGATGAACGTGGTCATCCGTCTCGCCCGGCACATGGGCCATGGGGAAGCTGCGTGTCATCGGCTTTCCGGTGGGACCGATAATCCGCCAAAGAAACGGCTTGTTCGCCCGGTCAACGATGTATTCAGCGATCGGCCGCTCGTAGAGTCGCACGACCACGCCACCGGTGGCCGTACGCTGCACGGTAAAGGCCTCCTGCTGTGCAGGTGGCCGCTGCTTTGCCGTTTGCTCACTGTCGGCACCCAAGGTCGCCGTACTGAAAACAACGCCTCCAACTACGATGGGCAGACCTTGGCCAATCAAAACCAGAACGAGACGCCGACAGAAACAGACCATGTTGCCCACACCTTGTTAAAATTGATCAGCCGGGACCACAGTGCTGATCGACATGGCCGGTAGCCGCCCCGGCCAATGCCCGGGCAGGATTGACCTGGGTGACGATTGCAATGTCTGCAGCCGACAGGCCGACATCCGTTCGCAGCACTTCACAGATTCGGCTCATCGAAGCAGTCGAGCCCACCAAATGTGAGCGGTCAGGTGCCCACGCTGCCCCCTTCGCATCGACAACCACGTCTTGTCCGGCCAGAGAAAATCGCCCCGCCCCCATCCCACCGGCAGCCGTGGCGTCGGTAACAGCAATCACTCGTTCGATGCCGACCGCGCGGATGACCGTGCGAATCACCGCCGGCGGCAGATGAACGGCATCTGGAATGACCGTTACCCACCGGAGCCGATCGGCTGCAAGCACTCGCTGGATGATGTTGTCGTGGCGGTGCAGTGAAAGCGGGCAGCCGTTGCCAAGGTGCGTGAAGCAGCTGAGCCCAGCGTCGATCGCTTCCTCCAGCGTGACAGGAGAAGGATCACAATGCCCTGCAGCGACCAGAATTTTCCGCTCCGCAAGCCACCGCGTCGTTGCCAGGCCGGCATCGCATTCCGGAGCGAGCGTAACCAGCCGGATAAGTCCCCGACCAGCATCGACCAACTCGCTGGCTACCTCAGGACTTGCCGGCAGTACGTACGCGGCTGGATGGGCCCCGACGTACCCCGTTTGTGGACTGATGAAAGGCCCTTCCACATGAATGCCTATCATCACGTCGGCGATCAACGGATCAGCTGCATGGAGTGCCGCAAGCCTGCTGATCCGGTCGACCATGAGGTCGCGGCGGTCGGTGATGATGGTGGCAAGCATCCGCCCACCGCCGTCCTGCTGGACGGCCTTACATGCCGAGCGGAGATCGGCGGCACTGAGGGTGTCGGCATTGAAGTCGATGCCCTTATAGCCGTTGAGCTGCAAATCAAGCGGTTGCATCGGCCATTACTTGACGGGGAGGGCACAGGCTCGTAAGAGGCTGGCGGCCTCTCCATCGAGCTCAAGGAAACAGCAGGAATGCTGCTGCAAGATCGAGGCTGGCACGGACGGTGTGACGGGGCCTTCCACCGTCGCCTGCACCGCATCGGCCTTGCGGCGATCGGGCACCGAGCAGACCAGCGTGTCGGTGGCAAGGATCCGTTGCACCGACATTGAAATGGCCTGCCTCGGCACCGCTTCAAGCGATGGAAACCAGCCTTCGCCCACCTGCTGTTGCCGACACCGTTGATCGAGCGCGACGACATGGTACGGAGCGGTCGCAGCGAAATCGGCCGGCGGGTCGTTAAAGGCGAGGTGGCCGTTCTCACCGATACCGATCATGGTAACGTCAAACGGCCCCTCGGGCACGAGGCCCGCCAGGCGATCGCATTCGGCGGCAGGGTCGGCCGCCATTCCGTCAAGTTCATAAAAAGCGGCCGGCGGAGTGGGGAGTTGCTGAATAAACCGCTCCTGCAGGAACCGACGAAAGCTTGCCGGATGGGTCGATTCGAGGCCGACGTACTCATCGAGGTGGAAGATGGTAATCAGCTTCCATGGGATCGCCTCAACGGCGGCCAGTTCGGCGAGTGTCTCAAACTGGGATGACCCGGTGGCGACCACCAGCGTGGCCGCGTCCTTTCGCGTACAAGCTTCAAGCAATGACCGGGCGGCAACATTGGCCGCAGCACGACCAAGCGCGGCCCGATCGTCATGCACTGAAATACGAAGGTGCGACATGAAACCCCCGGCTGGCAACTTTCACAGGTAAAAACACTTCCGGGAATCGTACCGTCTGGGGGTTGCGTGTTTTCGAGAAGTCGCAGCTTTTTGTTTCACTTTTCGTGAGAGTGATCGATCTCCCGACTTCAAATGGGCGGGGGCCGCTGATCGATCAAGGGCGAACCAGCCGTCCTGATGGCCCACCATGCAGCAGACACGTTCCAGCTTGGCCACGACTGATTCTGGCCGGTGAATGCCGGCAGTGAGAAAAAAACGTCGCAGCTGCAGCGGCCCTATTCAGCATCCGCCACGAGCAGTTGGACCGCCTCACCGGGCGTTTTACCGTCCTCATCCACGCTCCGATTGGCCGCCCGCACGGCAGCCACGCTGAAGCGGTTGACCAGGGGCCGGAGGGCGGCCACCAGGGGGCGGTTTTCGGCCGCTTCCGGCGACAGCAACAGGACCGCGTCATACGGAGGGAACGCCTCCTCCGGATCGTCGAGCACCGCCAGACTGAAGGCATCAATCCGGCCATCAGTCGAAAAACCGGCAGCGACATCGACCTGGCCATCCGCCACGGCCTGGTACATGAAGGTGGAATCCATGCCGACTTGCTGAATACCAGACAGCCCATAGAGCGAACGCACCCGTTCCCACTCGGGCCGACCGAAAAATTCGGGGTCTCCAGCGATCCGAAGTTGGCCGGCCAACGGTGTCAGATCGGCAATGGTCCGCAACCCCCGGCCGCTGGCCTGGTCGGCCTGCACGACCAGGGCATAGGTGTTCTCAAAGCCGAGTGAGCCGAGAGCGACAATGCCATAGTCATCGTAAAGCCGCCCCGCAACGGCCACCCGCATTGCCGCCCGCCCAATCGGCTCGGGCTCCTTCAGCACCGTGCTCCAGAGCGTGCCGGTGTAATCGACATAGACATCGACGGTGTTCTTTGCCAGGGCATCGAAGACGATCGTGCTCCCCATATTGCCAAGGGCCTTCGGAGTGCCGCCGGCAGCCCGCACCCGATTGGCAATCAGTTCGGAGAGGATCAGCTGTTCGGTGAAACCCTTGGCCCCGATGCTGATCGTCTGCCCCGCGAGCGGTGGGAGTGTCGCTGCCGCCGCCGGGGTCGTACTGGTGCCGCCGTTGCCGGCCACCATGCCGGCAAAGCCTTTGGCCGTGGAACGAAACAGCTGCGGGGCAAGGCCAACAAACAATAGGGTGGCCAGGCCCGCCGTCGCCGCCCAGACAACCGCCATCCGCCGCCGCTGCAGACTGGTTTCAATCACCGCGATCAACTGATCCAGCACCAGCGACAGGGTCATGGTGGCCACGCAGCCGAACAGCACCCGCTGCCAGTCTCGCAGTTGCAGGCCGCTAAAGATGTAATTGCCAAGGCTTGGAGCGCCGACGGGGGTTGAGAGTGTGGCGATGCCCACCACCCAGACCGTGGCCGTCCGAATGCCTGCAAGAATGACCGGAAAGGCCAGCGGCAGTTCAACCTTGAGCAGTTGCTGGGCCGGCCGCATGCCCACCGCCCGGGCCGCCTCCTTCATGGCAGGGTCCACCCCGTCAAGGCCGACGATGGTGTTTCTGACAATCGGCAGTATGCTGTAGACCAACAACGCGATGAAGGCCGGCCGATAGCCGATCGTGCCCCCAAGCACCGCCACCATGATCGCCAGCAGCGCGATACTTGGAACGGTCTGCACCAGTGAGATCACCGTCATCACCGGGCCCCGCACCGCCGCCGACTTCACACAGAGAATGCCCAGCGGCACGCTGATCAGCACGCCGACAAAAATTGCCGGGACAGCCAGCGACAGGTGACCCCCAAGCAGGTTGGGCAGCTGCTCAACCAGCAGTTGCAGCCGTGGGCTCATGACCGTTCCCCTGCTTTGCCGGCGTCGGCATGCATCAGCGATTCAATGAAGTCACTGTGCCGTCGCGGGGTTTCGATCAGCTGGGCCACATAGTCATCCGCCGGCGTGGTGAGTAGTTCGTGGGGCGTACCCAGTTGCCGCAGTACGCCTTCATGCATCACGGCAATTCGGTCAGCCAACAGTACCGCCTCGGTCATGTCGTGGGTCACGATGACAACACTCAGCCCGAGTTTTAGCTGCAGCTCCCGGAACTCTGTCTGCAACGCATCGCGTGTGATCGGATCGAGTGCGCCGAATGGTTCATCCATCAGGATCGCCTGTGGCCCGGCAGCAAGGGCTCGGGCAAAGCCAACCCGCTGCCGCTGCCCGCCTGAAAGTTCAGCCGGGAGTCGGTCGCGATAAATCTCTGGCGGCAGATCAACCAGAGCCAGCAGTTCGTCGACCCGGGCCCGGGTTCTATCAGCCGCCCAGCCCAGCAGGTGCGGAGTGATCGCCACGTTGTCGCCAACGGTCAGATGCGGGAAGAGCCCGACGCCCTGGAAGGCATAGCCGATCGATCGCCGCAGCAACACGGGATCGACCGTGGTGACCTCATCCCCCATGACGCGAATCGACCCCGACGTTGGCTCGATCAGCCGGTTGATCATCTTGAGGGTGGTCGTCTTACCGCTGCCAGAGCCGCCGACCAGGGCGAGCACCTCAGCCTGCGCCACGCGCAGGCTGACGTCCCGTACCGCCGGCGGTTTGCCCGGATCGTAGGCCTTGGTGACGTTTTCAAGTTCGATCGCGGGAACGTCCATCGGCTCCAGTGCGTGAAGCCCCTGCGGCAGCGACCGGAGGAGCTGGGTGCGGGTCAGCAGCCCAGGGGCCGCAGTTGCACCAGGGCGAAATCCTGGTTGTCGTCGGTCCAGAACTTCTCGATGCCCAGTCCAGCCGCCGCCGCCAGTTGCTCGAACTCAGCCGGCGTGTACTTGTGTGATTCCTCCATCCGGATCGGCTCGCCGGCCTCGAACCGAACAGATGCATTGGCGATTTCAACCGTATGGGTTTCCTTAGCCCAGAGCCGGCTGACGATCGCCCCTACGTCCTCGTCCCAGTCGGCGCGAAATTCAAATCGTTCGCGATCAAGATCTGTTCCCAATTCGCGGGCCAGCCGATCGATCACGTTGTAATTGAATTCAGCCGTCACGCCTTCCGCATCGTTGTAAGCCGCCTCCATTCGCAGCACTTCTTTTTTGCAGTCGAAGCCGACGACCACCGAGCCAGCCCCCAACGGGTCCGCTGACTGCTGTTCCGCCAACACCTCAGCAAACCGGCTGAGCAGGCCGCCCGCCTCTCGCCGGGTAAAGTTGCCGACGGTCGATCCCGGAAAGTAGATCGCCCGCGAGGCGATCGCCGCGTTTGGTGTCGGCAACGGATGCGGCCGGGTGAAGTCGGCCCAGACCGGCAGCACCTCAACATCGTGTCGCTCCGCAATGGCCGCCGCAGACTCCAACAGAAAGTCCCGGCTGATATCGACCGGCACATAGGCGGCCGGGGCAACCATTGCCTCTAGCAGCAGGTCCGTCTTCAGGCTCGCCCCACTGCCCGGCTCGATCAGCATGCAACCGTCACCGAGGGCTGCGGCCAACGAATCGGCCGTCTGCCGCATGATTCCTAGTTCGGTACGGGTGATGTAGTACTCGTCGAGTGAGCAAATCTGCTCAAACAGCAGGCTGCCCCGTTGATCGTAGTGGAGCTTCGCTGGCAGCGACTTTTGCGGCCCGCAGAGACCCTCGAGCACCTCTTCGAGTAGCGGCCGCTGCCGCGGAGCACATTCGAGCAACGGCAAGGCGTCGGCCGCCTCCGTCGAACTCGTTTCAGCCACCGTCGATACGGTCGCCCTCTCCCCAATGGGAATTTGTCGCATGAGGCACCTTGCGGCCCGCCAGCCGCGTTCGCGTAACGTCCTGCCAGTGCCTTCACTCGACACCCAACCCCTGCACCCTAACGGCATCTCCCTCAGGGATCAACTATTTCATTCACTTTTTCGTGTTGCCTGCCGTTTGCGATGTTGACGTCTGGCCAGCCAATGCAAAGACTGCTGCCATGAGGTTGCCACTGTCGGTTCAGCGTGAGGCCACCGCCGCCAACCCATGTCCGCCAGCCAGTGGGCATCAGGGTTGCATAACGGCGAGTCGCTGCAGCATTGCCATCGCGGGGTTGCTGTTGCTGCTGTTCAGCCTCTGGGCTGATGGCAACTGCCTCGCCGAGCAGATTGGCCGGCCATTGCGGCGGCTGCCGGGAATGCAGCCTGTTGAACCTCCGCCGTCAACGGCGTTGCCGGCGGCTGCCGATAATGCTCAGCCGGCCCCGGCCCCGGCCACCGAGCCCACGACGCCGCCGAATCCACCGCCGCCGTCCACCTCTCCCCAGCCCACCGCTCCCGCGGCTGGACAGCCAGCTACGACCGGTGGCGAGGCGGCCGAGGTACGCAAAAAACTTGAGGCGATTCGAACCGATGAATCGCTGCCTCAGGAAGTTCGCAGCCGTTGCCAGGAGGTGCTGAGCACGGTGCTCAAAGATCTCGACCGGCGGGACAAAGCAGTCGCCCAAACCCGACAGCTCAAGGCTGCAGCCGACTCCGCCGCGGCACGCAAGCAGGCGGCTGCAGCGGCAGCGGAGCAAAAGGTCGAGATCGATCTTGAGGCGATCGGGCCCGAAAGCCCTGCCGAGGCGATCGATGCGTTCCTCAAACGGCTCGAGACTGATTTGGCTAGCGCCACCGGCCGCTCAAAAGCAATTCAGCAGCAGATCAACGAACGTCGCACCGAATCCAAGGAATTGCCGCAGCAGATCGCCGCGCTCGAGGACGAACTGGCTGGCATCAAGCCTCCTCCAGAAGATGACGCGGCCATCAACCCTGTTTTGGCCCAAGCGCTGAAGCAGTCCGCAGCAGTCGAACAGCAGGCGGCTGAGGCGTCACTGCAGTTGGCCCGACAGAAACTGGCGACGTACGAAGCTGAATCGACGGTTCTGCCGCTTGAACAGGCGCAGCTTGCCCGGCAGGCAACAGCCGTCACCGAGGCAATCGGGCAGGTGTCGCGTTGGGCGAGTCGGCGTCGGCAGGATGACATTGCCACGCGGGTTAGTGATTTCCGCGCTGCAGCCGAGGCTGCGGCGGTGACCGATCAGGCCGCACTGGACCAGGCCCTCGATATTTTTGAAGAGTGGCCGGCCTTTGTGGCGGACGTACAGCGGTGGGACGCCGAACTCCTACGGCTGCGGGAAGTGACCGAAAATCTCAGGAATGACTTCCATGAAACTGAGTCGCTGGTGGAGGCCGACCGGGCCACGGGATCGGGTCTCAGTCGTTCAGCTGGGTCACTCTTGAAGCGAAAGCGGGTGATGCTCAGCCGCACCCGTAGCCTCATTAAGGACGCGAGCGAACAGGCCACTGCAGTTGACGATGCTCAGGATGTGCTGGCCGACATCGATACGCTCATTGACGAACTCGATCAGGCAGGTCCAGCGAAGGAAAAGTCAGCACCCCCAACACTCGCCGAGCGGGAGCGGGCCTTGCTCGAGGCGATGAATGCCGACATCGATCGCGGCCTGGTCGATACGCTGATCCCCCTCGGGGTGCAGTTTGAGATTCTCGACCGACAGATCGATGACTACGAGCGGCTGATCGACACCAACCTGCTGTGGGTTCGCAGCGACAAGCCAGTGCGGCTGGCCGACCTGACGAGTCTGGTCCGGGTCACCGGCTGGCTCGAGGCCGGACGGCTGCGAACGGTTACCAGATCGTTGGCTACCGGCATCGCAGCGCGGCCGATACTGGCCGGCGCGGTCTTCTTCGCCATCATCATCTTCATCGTCCTCCACCGCTGGTTTGTCGTGCGGGTTACCGCGCTCGGCGGCTCACTCAGCGGCGCCAACGCCATGCGACTGTGGCCGAGCCTTCAGGCCCTCATCTACACCGTCTGTGCCGCCCTGCCGGTTTGGTTGCCGCTCGCCGCCATCTCGTGGTTTCTGGGAGAATATGCGGCTCCCGAAACAACTGAGGCCTTCATAGCCGATAGCCTGTCCGTCGCGGGGCTGGTCTTCCTGCCGTTGGAAATGCTGCGGCAGTTCACCCGGCCGCACGGCGTTGCCGTTGCCCACTTTGGCTGGTCCGATCTGGTGATTCAGCCACTGCGGCGAGCCGTCAGCCGGACAGCGTGGATCGGCCTTGGACTGGTCTTTCTCGCTCGGCTCCTGTTGCTCGAGCGGACCAGCCACAGCGAACTGTCGCCGCTGGCCCGGATGGTCTTTACCCTCCTGATGATCTTCGTGGCGGCCCTGCTCTGGCGGCTGCTTGACCAGAAAAAGGGGGTAACTGCGGCCCTGCTGGCCAACCGACCCGGCGGACTCCTGGCGAGGCTGGCCTGGCTCTGGCGACCACTGGTCGTGGCCGTGCCGCTCATGCTGGCTGGCCTCAGTCTCACCGGCTACGCGTTTGCCGCCACCCAACTGACTGTTTCACTTTACAAGTCGATTTGGACAGTGGTGGCTGCAGCGGTCTTCCAAGGCCTGGCGATGCGGTGGCTGCTGGTTTCAAAGCGGCGGATTGCCCTGCAGCAACTGAAGGAGCGATCGGCCCTGCGGGAACAGGCCGAGGCGGCCGGTGCCGCGTCGGAAATGCTGCACGTCAACCAGATGAAGCTCTCTGCCATCGACCAGCAGACCCGGCGGCTCATCGATGCCGCCATCGTCGTCGGCGTGGTTGTGACGCTCTCCTGGATCTGGTCACCGGTGCTCCCCGCCCTGTCATTCCTCGACAGCGTGGTGCTTTGGCAACTCCGGGATGCCGACGGCACGGTCACCGCGGTGGTCAGCCTCAGCAATGTCCTCATTGCGATCCCCATGCTCCTGCTGACCTTCGTGCTGGTCCGAAATGTTCCCGGCCTGCTCGAAGCGGCCATTCTCCGCCGGCTCCCTCTCGACAACGCCTCCCGCTACGCCATCACGACCCTGACCAGCTACCTGCTGGCCCTCTGCGGGGTGCTGCTGGTCGCCGGCACGCTCGGGCTGCGGTGGAGCAGCGTCCAGTGGCTGGCCGCCGGCCTCAGCGTCGGCCTTGGCTTTGGTTTGCAGGAGGTCGTGGCGAACTTTGTCTGCGGGTTGATTTTGCTGTTCGAGCAGCCGATTCGCGTGGGCGATGTTGTCACACTCGACAATGTCACCGGAGTCGTGTCGAGAATTCGCATCCGGGCCACGACCGTGACAACCTGGGAGCGGCAGGAGTACGTCATTCCCAACAAAGACCTGATCACTGGACGGGTCATCAACTGGACGCTGTCTGACTCGGTCAACCGGGCAGAACTCACGGTCGGTGTCGCCTACGGCACCGATACGCGGCGGGTGATCGAACTGCTGCGCGAGATCTGTAAAGGCATTCCCGACATCCTTGTCGACCCGGCCCCTATCATCACTTTCGAGGAGTTTGGTGACTCAACGCTCAACATCGTGGTGCGGTTCTATCTGGCAAGCCTTGACAACCGACTCAACGCCATTAGTGAACTTCACAACCAGATTCACGAACGGTTCAACGCCGAAGGCATTGAAATCGCCTTCCCGCAGGTCGATGTGCATCTGAAACCCGAGCCGCCTCGATGACGTCGCCCGCCGGGGGCAATGGCACCGGTGTCGCTGCCCGGGTATTCTCCCCCACGGAAGTCGGCTCCTCACCTGGTACGGCCGGCGTCATAGGGAGCATGTTGCAATGCGATGGCAGGGACGACGGGCGAGTGATAATGTCGAGGATCGCCGGCGAACTGGCGGGCCAGTGGCCGTTGGGGGCGGGCTGATGACATTGGTCATCATTCTGGTGCTTGTCTTCCTGGGGATGGATCCGATTCAGGCTCTCCGGCTGGCGCCGCAGATTGCTCCGCCTGCGGCAGGACCGCCACGGGCCGAGCAACGCCCGCCGGGGGACGACCAACTCAAGCAGTTCGTGTCCGTCGTGCTGGCCGACACTGAGGACATCTGGTCGCAGTTGTTCACCGAAGTGCTCGGCCGGCGGTATACGCCGCCGAAACTGGTGCTGTTCAGTGGCCGCGTCAGCAGTGCCTGCGGCCTGGCGAGTGCGGCAGTTGGCCCCTTCTATTGTCCGCTCGACAAACAGGTGTACATCGATCTGACGTTCTACGAAGAGCTCAAACGCCGCTTCGGCGCACCGGGTGACTTCGCCCAGGCCTACGTCATCGCCCATGAGATTGGCCACCACGTGCAGAACCTGCTGGGCGTCAGTGGCAGGGTCCAGGCCCAGCGGCAGCGGCTTCCCGAGGTGCAGGCGAACCGTCTCTCTGTGCGGCTGGAACTTCAGGCCGATTTCCTGGCGGGGGTGTGGGCCCATCATGTGGCCCGCTTTGCCGACGTGCTTGAGGAAGATGATATTCGCGAGGCGGTGAGGGCCGCTGCAGCGATCGGGGATGACGCCATCCAGAAACAGTCACAGGGCTACGTCGTACCTGACGCCTTCACCCACGGCTCGAGTGACCAGCGGGTAAGGTGGTTTCTGGCCGGTTTCAAGTCGGGCGATCCCCGGCAAATGGAGCAGCTGTTCGAGGTAGCCCAACCGTAGCAGTTCATGCCGGCGCTGCATGGTACATTCCGCAGGTAATCCAACGGGGCACGGTTGCCGCGTCGGAATGTCCTGCTGGCTTCCTCGACCCTCTCAGGCGGAAAATTCATGCGCGGCCTTCTCCCCCCCCCCGTTGTCGCTCCTTTCTTCGTTCTGCTTTTTTCTAATCATGTGTTAGCCGCCGATGCCGCCGGACCTGGCATCAACGGAGCCGACACCGCCTGGATGATCGTTGCCACGGCCCTTGTGCTGTTGATGACCCTGCCCGGCCTCGCCCTGTTCTACGGTGGGCTGGTCCGATCAAAAAATGTGCTGTCGGTGCTGGTGCAATGTTTTGCCCTGGCAGGGGTGATGACGTTGCTCTGGGTGGCCTACGGCTACAGCCTCGCCTTCAGCCATGGCGGCGAGCTCCAGGCGATCATCGGGGGTTTCGACAAGGTCTTCCTGCGTGGCGTCACCGTCGAAAGCGTTGAGGGGACAATCCCTGAATCGCTCTTCCTGGCCTTCCAGATGACCTTCGCCATCATCACCCCGGCCCTGATTGTGGGCGCCTTTGCCGAGCGGATGAAGTTTGCCGGCATGCTGCTGTTCAGCGTGCTCTGGTTCAGCTTTTCCTACCTGCCAATCTGCCACATGGCCTGGGCGGGTGAGGGTGCCTTGTTCCACGACTGGGGCGTGCTTGACTTTGCCGGTGGTACCGTTGTTCATGTCAATGCCGGAGTCGCCGGCCTGGTCACCTGCCTGCTGCTCGGGCCCCGGCAAGGCTTTCCTCGCGAACCGATGCGACCGCACAACCTGCCCTTCACGCTGATGGGCGCGGGCATGCTCTGGGTTGGCTGGTTCGGCTTCAACGCCGGTAGTGAACTGGCCGCTGACGGCACGGCTGCCATGGCCCTGCTGGTTACCCACATTGCCGCTGCCACGGCGGCTGTGGTCTGGATGACAATCGAGGTCTTGGCCCACGGCAAAGCCTCAGCGCTCGGCGTCGCCACGGGGGCGGTCGCCGGTCTGGTGGCCATCACACCTGCCAGCGGCACCGCGGGACCGCTCGGAGCCTGCGTGATCGGTGCCGCCTCGTCGCTGGCCGGCTATTACTTCGCCACCACCGTCAAGCATCGCTTTCGCTACGACGACAGCCTTGACGTCTTTGGCGTGCATGGTGTCGGCGGGGTTGTCGGCGCCGTGCTCGCCGGGGTCTTCGCCGCGAAAGCCCTCGGTGGCAGCGGCATGGAGCATGAATCGATGCTCACCCAGGTTGGCTATCAGGCCCTCAGTGTTGTCGTAACGGCGGTTTGGAGCGGCATCGTCTCAGTGGCCGCCTTCATCTTCGCCAATCAACTTGTCGGCATGCGGGTGCCTCTGGAGACCGAGCAGACCGGACTCGATGTGGCTGAGCACCAGGAGCAGGCCTACGAGATCGTCTAGCCGGGGTGACTTACGGCAGTTCCTTGATGCGGAGGTCACGGAATTCAGCCCACATCGGCTTGCCACCGTGCAACTGCAGGGCGATCACGCCAGCGGTTCGGGCCGTGGTCGGGTCGTTGTCCGTGAAGTCGATCACCTGCCAGCCATTGAGAAAATGCCGGACGTGGTTGCCTTGGGCAATGATCACAACGTCGTTCCAGTCATCAAGCTTGAACAGCTTCTGGAACACCGGTTCGTCAATCAGGATACCGGTGACCCGTTTCTCACCCGCCGCCGTTCGGACTGCCCGCTCGCCTACGTTGATCAGCCTTCCGGCCTTGCCCTTTTCGTCGTAAATGAAAGCCGAGACATTCGGGAAATCGTCCTCATTGCGAACCTCGTGCTGGTAGCCGGCAACGACCCAGTTGTTGCTTGAGTTGGTCAGTCGCTCAGACCGGTACTGAATGCCTGAGTTGTTGGTGGCATTGCAGCGGAACGAAAGCCGGAGTTCGAAATTGCGGAAGACAGAGGAGAGTTGGGCCTCGCGATCAGGCCCCTTGAAGATGAGGAAGGTGTTGCCCTTGGTCGCTTCCTCAGGTGTCGTTTCACCGTGGATTACCCCATCCCTCACACTCCAGAGCCGGGGGTCGCCGTCCCAGCCCCGCAGATCCTTCCCGTTGAACAGGGGCCGTAATCCAACCGCCTCAGCGGGGGCGGCAATCGGGTCGAGCTTTGCAGGAGCTTCTTCAGCCGCGGTGACCGGACGAGCAGTGACAGTTGGGACAATTAGAAGGCAGGCAGTGGCAACAAAAGCAGCACGGCGGAAATTCATGGTGTTTCCTTTGGTAAAACGTGTCTGAGCGGTGATCGGTTTGGCTGCTCGGGGCGTGGACGGAACGCCGAATCGCTCCTGCAGCCGCGGTGGGAGTATAACCAGCCTGCAGCATGAATCGTCAGTCCGTCAGGAAATGAGCCGCCGTGTCTGAAACCTGGGATCTTCATCAGCACGGTCCAGCGTCCCTCTGGCAGCAGTGCGCGGAGAACCTGGCCGCAGCCACGGCGTCGGCCCGGCACCCCTTTCATCTGCTGACGGTAGCATCGAACACATCCACTGCCGGGCCTGACCAGCGGACGGTCGTCCTCCGCAGCTTCAATGAGGCTGCCCGGACAATCAGCTTTCATACTGACATCCGCTCGGCCAAGGTCAGCCAGCTTGCCGCCTGCCGCCACGTCAGCCTGCACTGGTACGATCCCGCCGCTCGGGTGCAACTGCGAATTGCCGCCACTGCTGCCGTGCATCACAGTGACCAGCGAGCCGCGCAGGCCTGGCACCGCTCACGCACCACCAGCCGTGCCTGCTACACGGCTGCCAACGCGCCGGGTTCGGCAGTCGAAGTGTTTCCAACGGCACCGCCGATTCCACTGGACGAGGATGACCGGGGATTGATCCACTTTGCGGTGGTGGTCTGCCAGTTCTCGGCACTTGAAGTGCTGTCGCTCCATGCCGCCGGCCACCAGCGGGTGCGGCTGCTCCTGGTGCCTGAGCCAATGCGCTGGCAGTTGCTGGCCCCCTGATCAATTTTAAGGCCTGACCCGCAAGGAGCCCCACCATGAAACTCGCCCTGCACTGGCAGATCGCCATTGGCATGATCGTCGGCGCTGTTATCGGCGTCAGCCTCAATCTCGGTGCCGGTGTTCGCGAGACCGAGGTGGCGGTCAACCGGCTGCCGGCTGGTCTGCAGTCGCTTTCCATCAGCGACTCACCCAACCATGTCCGGCTGGCCTGGACCCGCGCGGATGGCACCGCTGGCGAGGCGATTGTCGATGGCACCCGGCAGACACCCGGTGCCGCTGCCACTGTCGATGAACTGGCTCGCACAAACCCCGAGGCGGCCGATTGGCTCCATCGGCTGGGACGCAGCCCGGCGAGGATAGTGGGCGAGGCGGCCCAAAAGCTCGGTGGGCTTTTCCTCCGATTACTGCAGATGGTGGCCGTTCCGCTGATCATTACGTCATTGATCTGCGGCGTCACCGGCCTCGGGGACGCCGCCAGCCTGGGCGGCATGTTCCTGCGGACGGTGCTCTACTACGCCTTGACCAGTTTCCTGGCGATTGCCATCGGGCTGCTGGCAGTGAACATCTTCAGGCCCGGGCTGACTGATGGGGGCGGGATGGCCAGCAACGGTCCGGCCGCTAGCCGGCATTCACTCGGTGACCTGCTGTTTGAGCAGGTTGAGCGGATGATCCCGACCAACCCCATTGCGGCGATTGCCGAATCGAACTTCCTTTCGATCATCGCGTTTACTCTCGCCTTTTCCATTTTTTCCGTGATTGTCGGTGGGAAGACGCTGGCGGCGGTGCGGGCAGCGGCCGAGGCGGGCTTTGAGGTGATGATGGCGATGACGATGGCGATCATTGCGCTCGCGCCGCTGGGGGTGCTCTGCCTGATGCTGTTCGTCACGGCCACCCAGGGGCCGGCGGTCTTTGCCTCCCTGTTCTGGTACCTTCTCACCGTGGTGGTGGCGCTGGCGACCCATGCCCTGATCGTCCTGCCGCTGATTCTGCACTTTGTCGCCGGCCGCAATCCCTACGAGTATGCCCGGGCACTCTCCCCTGCTCTGCTGACAGCCTTCAGCTCGGCCTCCTCCAACGGCACCCTGCCACTGACGATGGCCTGTGTTGAGAATCGGGCCGGCATCGACAACAGGGTGTCAAGCTTTGTGCTGCCGCTGGGCGCGACCATCAACATGGACGGCACGGCACTGTATGAGGCGGTGGCAGTGCTCTTTATTGGGCAGCTCTACCACGGGGCCGTGCTGCCGCTTGAGCAGCAGTTGATCGTCGCCTTTACTGCTCTGCTTGCCAGCGTCGGGGCAGCAGGCATTCCGCATGCCGGGCTGGTCATGATGGTGGTGATCCTGCAGGCGGTAGGGCTACCAGTCGAAATGCAAGGTATCATCCTGGCCGTGGACCGAGTACTCGACATGTGTCGGACCAGCGTGAACGTCTGGAGTGACTCCTGCGGCTGTGCCGTGGTGGCCAGCCTTGAAGAACGGGCCGGGGTGCTGGCCCAGGCAGAGGCAACCTAGCCTTTCAAGTACCTCTCGCAGAGAAACATCCGATGATGCGACTTGGCCTTAGTCTGCTGCGGCGGCTCGTTCGGTTTTTTGTGGCTGGGGTGCTTGCGCTCTTACCGGTGGTCGTGACGGTTGCGGTGGTGGTCTGGGTGGTCGAATACCTGCAGTACCTCTGCGGCCCGGAAACTCTGATCGGCCGCCAGCTGACCGCGATTGGCATGCAGGTCGGGAAGGACTCGGCCACGCCCTACTTTGTCGGTTGGTTCGTCGTGATCGTGGTGGTGTTTGCGGTGGGCCTGTTTGTGGAACTCGGCGCCAAGAAATGGTTTGGCCGCACGGTCGAATCAATCTTCAAGCGAGTGCCGCTGGTCGGCAGCATCTACAGCACCAGCCGGCAGATGATCGACATGATCGGCCCGGGGGACAATGAGGCGATGAAGGGCATGGCACCGGTTTTCTGCTCATTCGGCCGAGAGCAGCCCTCCAACGTGCTGGCCCTGCTGGTGTCCCCCGAGCGATACAAACTCCACGATCAGGACTTTCTCATCGTCATCATTCCGACGGCGCCGGTTCCCTTCGGTGGCGCTATGATGTTCGTGCCGGTTGATAACGTGCGGCCGGCCGGCATGTCGATTGACGGCCTGATGAGCATGTACCTTTCAATGGGTGCGACCGCGGGGCAATTTGTCCCGCGGGCGACCAGATCCGATGCTGAAACCTGAGTCCTGCCGTCTGCCCCTTGCTGCGGCCCTTTTCGGCCTGTTGCTGGCTGGCTGCGGTGGAGCACCCCCAACAAACCAGGAGACACCCATGCCACCCAACGTCGGCGATCCGGCACCAGCGGTGACGCTCCATCTGCAGGACGGACGGTCGCTACCATTGGCGGACTTTCGTGGTGAGCGGGCGGTCGTGATCTTTTTCTATCCCAAGGACAACACGCCGGTCTGCACGGCCGAGGCCTGCTCGTTCCGCGACGCCTAT
>Ga0180432_10003881_pt1 | contig 20954 bp, 16 predicted proteins | sample SS_ome_10_FD_132414 | JGI IMG/M metagenome (GOLD analysis project Ga0180432, IMG submission 132414) | Hypersaline lake sediment archaeal communities from the Salton Sea, California, USA - SS_1_MS_2 metaG | ecosystem: Environmental > Aquatic > Non-marine Saline and Alkaline > Hypersaline >...
AGCCTACCTCTTCCCTCGAACCGCTCGCTCCGTTCGGCAGATGAAGAGGCTGAAGAAGGGAGAGATCGAGCATGCCTCGTTCCCAGCGGTGTTCTGCAATGGTTGAGTCAAGACGCACCCTACAGCTGGCGCCGGCAAAGATGCCTCGTTCGTGTGCCGCGATCCCGCTTATGCTGAGAGGCATGTGTGGTAAGGGGCCTGAGCAACCACATGTGGCGGGTCACGCAAACATCAGTTTCTTGCCCTTCGGCTCGGGGATCGGCCGTCCCAACTCGCGGGCGACGGCGATCCACTCCTTCGCGACGCGCTCCACCGCCTGCAGGGCCCCCCGATATGACTTGCCGTCGGCCATGCATCCGGGCAACTCCGGTATCTCGGCGATGTAGGCCCCGTCCTCCTCGGACCAGTAGATGATCACTTCATACTTCAACGTTCGCCTCCGCCAAGCAGGACATAGGCGCGCGGTCACCGCTGGTACGGGGCGCCCGCCCTCCAAGCGAGCACCGCGACGATTACCATCCAGCCTGCCAAGAACACGATAGGTAGGCCTCGTGCTATGAGGGCCGTCGGGCGTCTCCAACCGTGACTGCCCAAGGCGTCCTGGACTATCTTCTCGATCTTGGCCAGAGTGTCGCCATCCTCAACGTCGCTCCTTCCCTGTCCAAGATACTCCTTTGTCAGCTTCCTGAGGATATTCAGCGAGCGACGCCCACACAGAAACCACATCACAGACACGAATAGCCCAAGCCCCGAGATCGCATACGACAGTACTCCAGTTGCCCCAAGTCCTATCGCTGCGAGCAGCAAACCGTTCGTGGCTATGAATATGGTAGTCCGGGTGTTGAGCAACCCATCCTCGTACTCGATGCGTCTTCGCAGGGCAGTCTGGTACTCATTGACAGGCATCTCAGACCCCGCTTCCCTAAGAGCCTGGAGGTGTGTCAAGACACACCTGACGTCTCGGTGTCACTGAGAACCTACCCCGCGTCGATCACGAACGGCTTGGCCCGTTCGGCGCCGACCTGCTCGGTCAGGAAGTCGTTGATGGCGATCGTGCTTCCGATCAGGGCGTGGCCGTCGCGGAGGGTCGTGCCGGCGGCGAGCGAGGCGTCGACGGCCTGGCCCATCAGCGTGGCGTACAGGCCGTTGAGGGCGAACAGGTCGGGATCGTCACTCGGGTCGACGGGGTTGCGGCGGTGGGCGGCGATCTCCATCAGGCCCTCGCCGGGGCTCTCAACGGCGTAGCCGCGGTAGTTCCGACCGAGCTTATGCAGGAAGTTGGGGTTGATGCAACGGTTGCCCTCGCTCGACAGGTCGCGCCAACCGCGGTCGGTCGTATCGAGCGTGACGTGTCCCTTTGCGCACTGCAGCGTCAGGCCCTGGACCGTCAGCGCCGGCGCGCCCTTGGGCAGGTTCCAGCTCGCCACAAACGTGAAGTTGGCGCCGTTGTTCATGATGAAGTCGGCCTTGACTGCATCGTAAGTGTCAACCCCTTGGGCGGGAACCTCGTCCTTGTAGGCGGTTGCGCGGACCTCGATCGGCTCGAGCCCCGTGATGAACCGCATCGCGTCGAAGAAGTGCACGCCCAAGAACCAGACCGGACTGCTCCTGGCCGCCAGGTCGGACCGGAAGAACCCCCCGCACGGCACGGTGATCTCGTCCTGCATCCACGAATAGGCCGTCTGAACCGCGCCGTAATGGCCGGCCAACACGCGCTCGCGGAGGGCCAGATGGACCGGGTCGTATCGCTTGTGGAAATCGACGATGACGGCGCGTCCGAGCTGACGGGCCTTCTCGACGATCTCGACGGCCTCGGCGGTGACCATCGTCAACGGCTTCTCGACCAAGACGTCCAATCCGGCCTCGAGCGCGTCGAGCACGACCCGCGTGTGGGCGTGATCGGGCGTAACGACGACGGCGGCGTCGAGCTCCGCCTCGGCGAACATCTTGCGGTGGTCCGTGAACGTCTCGGCGCCGCGGCACTGCGGGGCGAATTCCTTCAGCCGTTCCTCGTTCAGGTCACAGATCGCCGCCAGCGTGATGTGGTCGCTGTAGGCGGTCTCGAAGTAGCAGGGCAGATGCGCGATCTCCACGAACCGTCCCAAACCCACCAGTCCAAAACGCAGCTTGTCATTGCTCATGCCGTCACCTTGTCTCAAACGAAGCGAACCCCAGAACCTCCTCGTCGAACCGCGCCGATTTCGTAGGGACGTTCGCCCGACCGCGTCAGCTGCCGCATCACCGACGCGACGAACGCGGGCCGGACGATCAGGGCGTAGCCGATCCCCATGTTGAACACGCGATACATCTCCTCCTCGTCCACGCCGAGCGACTGCAGGTAGGTGAAGATCGGCGGGACGGGCCAGCTGTCGCGCCGAATCGCGGCGTGGCATCCCTTCGGGAGGCATCGCGCGACGTTGCCCGGCAGTCCGCCCCCGGTGATGTGGGCCATCCCGCGGATCGTCCGTTTGACCTTGTACGCGCCGAGCAGCTTGACGACCGGACGGACGTAGATCCGCGTGGGCACAAGCAGCTCCTCGCCGAGCGTCCGGCCCAGCTCGGGTACGTGATCGTCCAGGCCCACCCCCGCTTCGTCGAGCACCAGGCGCCGGACCAGCGAGTACCCGTTCGAATGGAGGCCGTCGGAGGCCAGACCGACGATGACGTCGCCGGGCTCGGCGGCTTGCATCGCGCCCAGCCGTTTCAGCTCGACGACGCCGACGGCGAAGCCGGCCAGATCGAAGTCGTTCGCGCGATACAGGTCGGGCATCTCGGCCGTCTCGCCGCCGAGCAGGACGCACTCCGCCTGCTCGCACCCGGTCACGACGCCGGCCACGATCTCGGCGACGCGCTCGGGCTCGAGCCGGCTGACGGCGACGTAGTCGAGGAACAGCAACGGCTCGGCGCCGCAGGTGAGCATGTCGTTAACGCTCATGGCCACCAGGTCGATGCCGATCGTGTCGAGCCGACCGGCCTGGATCGCCACCAACACCTTGGTCCCGACGCCGTCGGTGCACGCGACCAGGACCGGGTCGCGGTAGTTCCGGCGGAACAGCCGGTCGTTGAAATCCAGCCGGAGCATGCCCGCGAACCCGCCGTGCCGCCCGATGACCCGCGGCCCATAGGTTCGCCGGACCAGCGGGGCGATCAGATCGACCAACCGATCGCCGGCCTCGATGTCAACGCCGGCCTGCTTGTAGGTGGTGGTATTGCGGGTCATCGCGCATACGGTAACACCGCCACGCGCGCCCAGCAAGACAGCGTCATGAAGGCGGGACACCAAGCGGAATCGCCCCCGGTCCGCCGGTCGTCTTGCGGCCACGCCGCGGGCCATCTATGATCAAGCCGAGTGTCTCGTGATGGACGAAGGGGCTTGTCAATGGCCGAACACCAACGTTTCTCGTACCGCAATCTGGCTGAGCTCCGGGACGACGTCGCCCGGCTCGGCTTGGACCTACCGCTCGAGGAGGACTTCGCCGTTCTCGGCGAGCCGGTGAGATTCGGTCGCCTCGAGGTCCCGAACCGCCTGGTGGTGCATCCCATGGAAGGCTGCGACGGCCTGGCCGACGGCGCGCCCAGCGAGCTGGTCTTCCGTCGCTACCGCCGGTTCGGCGCGGGCGGCGCGGGGCTGATCTGGTTCGAGGCCTGTGCCATCGTCCCCGAGGGCCGCGCCAACCCCCGCCAGCTGTGGATCCACGAGGGCACGGTGGACCAGATCGCCCGACTCGTCGATCAGACCCGCCAGGCGGCGAGCGAAACGATGGGCCACACGCCCGTCCTGGTCCTCCAGCTCACCCATTCGGGGCGATACAGCAAGCCCGAAGGGAAACCCGCCCCCATCATCGCCCAGCACAGCGGCGTGCTCGATCCTCGAAGCAAGCTGTCCGCCGACCATCCGCTGATCACCGACGACGAGCTCGACGCCCTGCAGGATCGCTTCGTCATCGCCGCCAAGCTGGCCGCCCAGGCCGGTTTCGACGCCGTCGACGTCAAGGCCTGCCACGGCTACCTGATGAACGAGCTGCTGGGCGCCCACACCCGGCGAGACAGCCGCTACGGCGGCAGCCTCGAGAACCGCACGCGGCTGCTCCGCGAATCCGCCGCGCGGATTCGCGAGGAGGTCCCCGGGTTGGAGGTGACCAGTCGGCTGAACCTCTACGACGCGTATCGATACCCCTACGGCTGGGGGGTCGATCAGGGTAACCATCTTCAGCCCGACCTGGCCGAACCGATCGTGTTGATCGGCCGGCTGATCGAGATCGGCTACGGCGGTCTGAACGTCACCGTCGGCAATCCCTACTACAATCCACACTACGGTCGGCCCTTCGATCACCCCGTCGCGAGCGGCTACATCGCCGATCACCATCCGTTGGAGGGCGTGGCGCGGATGGTCGAGGTGGCCAGACAGGTTCAGCAGGTTTATCCGCAACTGAGCATCGTCGGCACGGGATACTCCTGGCTGCGGCAGTTCATGCCGCACGTCGCCGCGGGCGCCATCCAGCGGGGCTGGGCGACGCTCGTCGGGCTCGGGCGCGGCAGCATCGCCTACCCCGATTACGCGCGGGACCTGCTCGCCCACGGACGCATGGAGCCGACCAAGGTCTGCATCGCCTGTTCGTCCTGCACGCAGATCATGCGCGACGGCGGCCGGACCGGGTGCGTCGTGCGGGACCATGAGATCTACGCCCCCATCTACCAGATGGGCCGGCGGCGGGATCCGGCCGAGATTCGCCGGCTCGCGCAGAAGTGTCGGTCCTGCATCAGCCCGACGTGCGTGGTGGGGTGTCCGGCCCGGATCGACATCCCGAGTTTCCTCCGCGCCGTGGCCGACGGTGACGACCGCGAGGCCTATCGCATCCTCCGCCGCGCCAATCTGCTGCCCGAGATTTGCGCGTACGTCTGCCCCGTCGAGGTTCAGTGCGAGGGCGGGTGCGTCCAGCGATGGATCGGCGACGGCGCGGTCCCCATTCGCGACATCCAGCGGTACGTCGCCCAACGTGCCCGGCAGGAGGGGTGGACGGAGCTGGCGCCGCCGGCCGACGCGACCGGCCGGCGCGTGGCCGTCATCGGCGCCGGACCGGCCGGCCTGGCCTGCGCCGCCAAACTCATCGAGCACGGCGAGCACGTTACCGTCTTCGAGAAGGGGGCGCGTCCCGGCGGCAAGGCCGGTCAGGTCATCCCGCTGGGCCGGCTGTCGGCCGACCTGGTCGTCGAGGAGATCGAGAGCATCTTCCGCGCCGCCCCGCCGGACCGGCTCGAGTGGCGCTACAACACGCCACTGACGGCTGAGCACAATCTGGAACAGGTGTTGGACGAGGGCAGTTTCGATGCGGTGTGTTTGACGTTCGGCCTGGGCCGCTCGCCAGGCCTGACCGACGACCCGCCGCCCGAGGGCGTCTTCGACGCCGTCGATTTCCTGGCCGCCTTCAACGCCGACCCTACGCGGCGGATCACCGGCCGCCTCGCTGTCATCGGCGGCGGGAACACCGCGATGGACGCCGCGATGATGGCCGTCGAGCGCGGCGCCGACGACGTCTACTTGCTCTACCGCCGAAGTCTCGCCCAGATGCCCGCCTGGCCCGGCGAGCGCGACCGGTGCCTTCGGGCTGGCGTTCACTTCCTGATCCTCACCCAGCCGCTGAGCTACGACACCGACGCCCGTGGCCGGCTGAAGGGCGTCCGCGTCGTCCGCACGCAACTGGGCGACCCGGACGACTCCGGCCGCCGCCGGCCCGAGCCGATCCAGGGCACCGAACACGAGATCGAGATCGACGGGTGCGTCGAGGCCATCGGGGAGCTCCCGCCGGCCGGGATCCGCGAGCTGCTGCCCGGCGTGCAGATGACCCACGCCGGACGGCTCGCCGTCAACGTCGGCCCGAACGCCCGGCCCTGGATGACCAGTCGGGACGGGGTGTTTGCCGCCGGCGATCTGGTCAACGGCGGCACGACGGTCGTGCAGGCCATCGCCGAGGGGTTCGCCGCCGCCGATTCGATCGTCGAGTTCCTGGGGGTCCAGTCCGGCGTGCGATGACGGGAGCTCCGGAACTTCCCCGGTGTCATCTATCGTTCGGACACGACGCCGCGCACACGAGGGACGGCATCCATGACGCGCGACCCCAAAGCAGCGCGGGCCGAGGCGGCCAGGCGGACGCTCAGCGACATCCACGCGAAGCTCGCCATCGACCGCGGCATGGAGGTCGATCGGACCGAGTACCTCGACTACATGACCTTCCAGGCCAACCGACGGCCGCTCTTCACGGAGATCTTCGGCCCGCTGGTCGGCCTGAAGGACGAATGGATCGAACAGGGCGCCACCCCGGCGGAGCTCGACTTCTCGGCCTTCCGGTACCGCCGGGCCCAGGCGGGTTCGATCCCCGTCAACACGGGCTGGATGGGGGGCCAGAGCGAAGAGATCCTCGAAGAGACCGACGAGCACCTGATCGTCCGCGATCGAATGGGCCGGACCGCGAAGCTGTACAAGGCCGCCGCCAGCCTCGCCCACCCGCTCGACTACCCCGTCAAGACCATGGACGATTGGCTGCGGATCAAGCACCACTACGCGTTCAGCGAGGACCGCTTCGCGCCCAACTGGGCGGACGTGGCGAGGCAACACCGGGCCGACGGCCGCGTCGTCGGCGTGTCAATCCCCGGCGGCTTCGACGAACCCCGCGAACTGATGGGCGAGGAGGCGCTGTGCATGGCCTACTACACCCAACCCGAACTCGTCCGCGACGTCCTCGAGGCGATCGGGGAGACGGCCAGCCGCGTGCTCGATCGGGTTTCCTCGACGGTCGAGGTGGATCAGCTTTTCGTCCACGAGGACATGGCCGGCAAGAGCGGCCCGCTCGCAGGCCCGGCCCAGGTGGACGAATTCATCAAGCCCTACTACCGCCGCATCTGGGACATGCTGTCGGCCCGCGGCGCCCGGCTGTTCCTGCAGGATTCCGACGGCGACATGAACGCCGTGATCCCCGCGTTCCTCGAGGCCGGCGTCAACGTCATGCACCCTATGGAGCCGGCCGCGGGAATGGACGTCGTCAAGCTGCGCGAGATCTACGGCACGCGCCTGGCCTTCGAGGGCGGGATCGACAAGCACGTCCTTCGCAAGAGCCAAGAAGCCATCGTTGCCGAGTTGGAGTACAAGATCCCGCCGATGGTCCGGACGGGGGGATGCGTGCTGGGGTTGGACCATCGGATTCCCAACGGGACCCCGTTGGAGGCTTACCGGTTCTACATCGACAAGGCCTGGGAGATCCTCGACCGCGAGGCCGCCAGGCTCGGCGCGTCGTAGTCGCTCGCCTCACAGGCAGCCTGGATGCGCCGGACTACTCGCCGGCCTCGACGACGATCCTCTTGGTCTCGGCGGCCTGGGCGCGAGGCAGCACGATGGTCAGGACGCCGTTGGTCAGGTTCGCGGTGATGTTGGCCCGGTCGACCTCGTCGCTCAGCGCCAGCGATCGGAAGTAGTCGGGGCGCTGGAACCCTTGATAGATCTCCCGGCCCTCGGGCGGCTCGGTGCCGAACTGACCCGAGATCGTCAGCACGCCGCGCTCGACCTGCACCTCGAGCTGCTCTTTGGCCACGCCGGGCATGTCAGCCACCAACAGCCAGCCCGTATCGGTCTCACAGACGTCGGCGAGCGGCGCGATCGTGTCGTTGCCGAGATCCTCGTCCCGCGTGGGACGGACGGCTCCCTTATCTCTGCGCTGTACGTTGACTTTCATCGGTTGGCTCCTTGTTGCGATCTGGCCCGAAGGGCGGACGCTACGTGGCCTGGACGTCGATCCGGTGCGACCGCGCCTGCTCGCTCTTCGGCAGTCGGACCGTCAGCACGCCGTTGGTCTGCTTGGCCGTCACCTGACCGACGTCGACGCTGTCGGGCAGGACGACCGTGCGGTTGAACGTCCCGTGCCCACGCTCGCGCCGGAGGTAACGGTCCTCTTCCACGTCAGGCAGCGGCGGCTTGGTGCCCTTGATCAGGAGCGTATCGCCCGTGATCGACAGGTCGATCTCACTCGTACCCACCCCGGGCAACAGCGCCTCGACGACGTAGGCGTCGTCGGCGTCGTAGACGTTGACGGGCGGGTAGCCCTCCGAGCTGGGTACGTTGAGCAGACGGTTCAGCTCGCGTTGGACGGCTCGAAACCCGATCAGCGGGTCGAACCCACTGGGCCATCGGAACGTGGTCATCGTGGTGCTCCTTGTGACGTCAGGGCCTGACAGAGTCCCTCTACCTAATTGTTGGGCAAGTCCTGTGCCAAGGGATTCGGGGCACGCGCCGAACGCATAACATCCGTGGAAAAAGCACCTTACAGAAGATGCCCCCGGCGCAGGGCGTCGGCTAACCTGCCATTCTGGCACGGCCAGACCGGCACCCGGCTACCAGCGCGGCGTGTAGCCCAGCTCCGCCTGGGCCTTGGCCGCCGTGATGTACGACCAGTCCTTGCCCGTGATGTTGTACACGCCATACTTCCGGTCGGTGGCCAGGGCGAGCCGGAAGGCCTCGACGACGTCCCAGACGGCGACGCGGCCCTCGCCGAGTGGCTCGCCAAAGTCGCTCAGCTCCCCCTGAATGATCTGGTGCGGCCTCAGGCAGATGACCGACATGTCGTGCTGGATCGCGTAGATCCGGCCCAGCTCCTCGCCGAACAGCTTCGTCGAGCCGTAGATGTCCTGGCAGCGCGGCGGGTGCCGCTCGTCCATGGGCAGATACTCGGGCGGCGGCGGGTCGTTCAGGCCCTTGTCCAACAGGATCGCCAGGCTGCTGGCGAAGACGATCTTCTTGACCCGACCTCGTATCGCGGCCAGGAACACGTTGAACGTGCCGCGGATGTTGTTGCCGAACATGCTGATGTCATCGCCGTTGTACCCGGGGATCGCGCCGCAGTGGCAGATCGCGTCCGCGCCCTGGCAGACCTGAAACACCAGGTTGTAGTTGGTCAGGTCGCCGACGATCGTCTCCTCACCGGCGGGTTGCTTGTCGAAGCCGCGAACCATGTGCCCGTCAGCCTGAAGGGCCTCGACGAGGCGCCGCCCGAGCGCCCCGGCCGATCCGGTCACGACGATTCGCATGGGGTCCAGCTTCGTTGCGGGGGTGTCCGACACCGTTGTTCTCCTTCGCAGTCTCGAGGCCGCCCCGATATCCCGACGACAAAACGACCGAGGCGGGCGTCTCGTTCAGCCAGACGATTATATCGCTATCGTTTCGAGTGGCGCAGCTCGCGGTCGAGCCAGGTGTACACCTGCTCGCGGACGTCGTCGGGGAAGTCGTGGGCGCAGTCCGGGTGGATGACCTTGAGCTTGTCGGCTGCGCCGAGCAGGCGATAGACCGGCCGGGCCGCTTCGACCGCCTCCGTGACCCCGCGATGATCGAAGTTGCTGTCCTTCAGCGGGGCGTTGACGAAGAACGGGCGGGGCGCCAGCGCGGCCACCACCTCGTGGAAGTCGAAGGGCATGTGCTGCCACCCGCCGTAGCTGGGGATCTTGGGCATGTAGCCCTTATGCGACCAGCCCTTCAGGTTGCCGCCGAAATACCAGCGGAACGCGTTGAAGCCGCAGCTGCTGACGACGACCTTGATCCGCGGGTCGAAGACGGCCACGAACATGCTGTTGTGCCCGCCGAGCGAATGCCCGATCGCCGCGATCCGCTCGGGATCGACCTGGGGCAGCGAGACGAGCAGGTCGACGCACCGCATGTGGTCCCAGATGCCCTTCATCGACGCGCTGACGTAGCCGTGGGCGTAAGGGTCCCACTTGTACTCGCCGAACCGGACGTAGTCGGGGGCGAGCGTGACGTAGCCGCGCTCGGCCAGGTGCAGCGCGTAGTGACGCGAGTAGGGCCCGCCCAGTCCGGCGGGCCGCCCCTTGCCGATGTCGGACGTTGGATGCGGACACAAGATCGCCGGCACCTTGCCGCGGAGGCCCTTTGGAGTAAACAAATACGCCGGCACGCGCGTCGCCTTCTCGGTGGCGAACGTGATCTTCTTGCGCGTGAACTTGGGCGCCTCAAAGACCTCGACCGTCTTGACGTCGAGGGGCACCCTGCGCGACGGCGGCGGCATCGGGCCCATCACGTCTTGCATCCCCGCCAGGATGTGCGCCCGCCGCTTGGCCCAGTCGGCCGGGGTCTTGACGGGATGCTCCTTGCCCGCTGCGTCCCGCCAGATCATCACCTTGGAATGGTCCGGATACCGAGGCGCCGCCCCGGGGTTGCCCGATGAGGTCTTCGTTTCGCCCATCGCCATGCCCCCCGTCATCACCGCCACGATCCATCCCGCACGCAAGCAGACCGTCATGGTCATCCACCTCCGCGTCCCGTGTGTCAAGCCGGAACTGTACCGCGCCGCCGAGGAAGGGGATAGTGCTGGACCGTTCGGGAGGGCAACCAGCCCGGGAGTGAACTCCTGGGCTGTCTTCACTGTGTCCCTGCGGGACGGGGCGTTGCCACACGACGTGACTGGACGCCTCGACCAGAGATCGCGTCACTCAACAGACAAAAGGTTGAAACGAGTACGCTCGTCAGGGCCAGGACGCTCGCCCGTTCGCGGGGGCAACCTATCGTTCCTCGTGGCCGAATTGGTAGTAGCGAGCGCTTCGGTAGAACAGGTCGTGATGGTACCACCCGGTTCCCTGTCGATCGCTGACGTAGGTGGCATAGTAGCGGATCTCTCCACCGCGCCTGTGTGTGGAGGTGCAGGGCCAGTCGCTTCGTGTGTTGAAGGCCGTGCCATCGGGTTGGCCCGGGATGCGGTCGAACAGCAGCACGGGGTTCCTCGCCGGCGGTCGGCAGGCCAGAGCGTGGTGGTACTCGTCCACGTAGCCGGGCCGCGCCGTCGCGCGCGAACCCCCGCCGCAACCCGCCAGGACCAGCAGACACGCCGCCGATAAGACTGGGCAGATCCAAAGATATGGGCTTCCCCGCTCCATGTTTGCGCCCCTCCCGTGACCAGCCACCCCATTCTATGGCAAGTTTCATGCCGATATCATCCGATCGCGGCGGTGCCATGCCGGTCCCGATGATTGGGCACGCTGACCAGGCCGCGATGCGGATCGCAGCGCGAAGGTCCGGTTGTGTCGGGTGGTGCGGTTATGAGGAGACGTTCGGCTGCGGAAACGGCAACGCGGTGGCCTGGACGGGCGGACGACCCAGTAAGCCTTGGTGTGCCAAGCGGTTGCGGCGAACGTTTCCGCCAGGCATCGGCGCTGTTCTGTGTCCCCATTTCCTGATCGCCGGGGGTCGTTGGACAGGGGGACCCTACGGGCGGCCCAACCCATACGACCGGGCCAGCAGGACCATGGGATGCCAGGTGGGCTTGCCGCTGGCGAGTTCCATCTGCATCTTGCAGGTGGCGCATTCGGTCAGGCCGGCTTCGAACCGTTCGTCGCTGAGCGCGTCTGCCAGCCGGGCCCCTGCGGCCATCGCCGTGTCGAAGCTCTTCTTCTGAAAACCGTACGTGCCCGCCAGGCCGCAACAGCCGGCATCGACGGCCTCGACGCGCACCTGCGGCACGAGCTTGAGCAGTTCGAAGCCCGGTCGTCCGATCTGCATCGCAGCGAGGTGACACGGCATGTGGTAGGCCAGCGTCATCGACAGGGGCGCTAAGTCGGTTCGCAACCGACCGACCCGATGCAGGCCCAGCAGGTACTCGCCGACGTCCTGCGTGTGCTCGGCGACGAGGCGGGCGTCGTCGCTGTCGAACAGGTCGAGCAATTCCTGGCGCAGGGACAGCGTCGCGGTGGGCTCGCCGCTGACGATGGTGCAGCCGTCGCGGACGGCCCGGGCCAGGCTGGCGATATTGCGGGCCATGCCCTGCCGAACGGTCTGCAGATCGCCGTAGCACAGGGCGGGCATCTGGCAGCCGACCTGGTCGGGGATGATCACCTCGACCCGGTTGTGATGCAGGACGTCGACGACGGCCCGAGCGAGTTCGTGGTCGTGGTAGTTGGCGTACAGGTCGAAGAACACGGCCACGCGGCCCACCGCGTCCCCGTCGATCTGCCGCCGCCGGAGGATCCGGCGCGCCTTGCGCACGAACGACCCCCGCGCGAACGACGGCATGGGGCGACGCCGGTCGATGCCGGTCATGTGTTCGAACAGGGCACGCACCCACGGCTGCCGCATCGTCAGGTTGGCCAGCGGGGCGGTCAGGGCGCCCAGCGCGCTCATCGTCTCGCTGTGAGCCAGTAACTGCTCGGTGAGCGTCAGCCCCAAGCGGGCCGCGGACTGGGCCCGGGCCTCGAGCATCAGCTTGGGCACGTTGACGGCCGAGGGACACTGCTGATGACACGCCTTGCAGTTCACGCAGGTCGCGATCGCGGACTTGAACGCCTCGGTGCCCACGAGCGTATCGTCGAGCTGGCCGGTGATCCAATGCCGCAGCAGGTTGGCATGGGCCCGCGGGCTGGCCGCCTCGTCGCGGAGGGCCCGGAAGATCGGGCACATCGTCCCCGCCGCGTCGAGGCTGCGGCACAGGCCGTTGCCGTTGCAGCGGTCGATCTCGTCCATCAGCTCGTTGTCCCGCCAGATCAGCTGAGGCGCGGCCAGGCGGTCCGGCCGGCGGGCGTGGTCGACCCGAAGGTTCCTGATCATCACGTCCGACTCGTCGGTGATGATCTTGCCCGGGTTCATGATGCCGTCGGGATCGAACAGCCGCTTGACCTGTCGCATGACGTCGTACAGCGGGCCGTACTGCTGGCGGATGAACTCGGCGCGGACCAGGCCGTCGCCGTGCTCCCCGCTGATCGTCCCGCCCAACGACCACGCCAGGCGGAACGTCTCGACGGCGATCGACCGCATCTTGGCCACGTCGCCGGGTTCGCGGAGGTCGAGGTAGGGCCGCGTGTGGAGTTCGCCGTCGCCGGCGTGGGCGTAGAGGGCGGCCTCGGCTTCGTGGCGCTCGAGGATGTCCGTCAGTCCGTCGACGTACTCGTCCAACCGATCGGGCGGAACGGCGACGTCTTCGATGAAGGCCACGGGCTGGCGACGACCGGGCTGTCGGAACAGGAGCGGCATGGCCGCTTTGCGGGCGTTCCAGACCCGCTGCTGGTGACCCGGGTCGAGGATCTCCTCGGCGCCGACGGCCGACGTAATCGCCCGGCGGGTCCGGTCGATCTTCTCGCGGACCTCGTCGAGGTCCGCGCCGTCGTGCTCCACCAGCAACGACACCGCGACCCCGTCCGGCAGGACGTCTCGGTGCTGCGGATAGGCCTGACGGGCCAACCCCAGCAGCTTGTCGTCCATGGTCTCGCAGGTGGCGGGCAGATGTGTCAGGATGACGGGGACGGCCTGTGCCATCGCCTGGGGGCGATCGAAACTCAGCTGCAGCAACCCGCGGACCGCCGGGCAGGGCACGACGCGGAGCTTGGCCTCGGCGATCAGGCCCAGCGTGCCCTCGCTGCCGGCGACGAGTCGGCCGAGATGCACTTGCCCGTCGCAGACGACCTTGTTGAGCGCGTAGCCGCTGCGATTGCGCTTGACCACGGGCATGTGCCGATCGATCAGCGCCCGATTCGTCTCGACAAGTTGCTGGACGGCGCCGGTGAGCCGACCGGCGCGATCGGGTACCTCCTCCACGTCAGCCGGCCCGGCGGAAAAACGCGTCACCTCGCCGTCGGCCAACACCACCGTCAGCTCCTCGACGTAAGCATCGGTGTAGCCGTACTTGATGGAATGGGCGCCAGTGGCGTTGTTGGCGACCACGCCACCGACGGTGGCCCGGTTGGCGCTGGACGGGTCGGGCCCGAACAGCCGGCCCACCCTGGCCAGGGCGGCGTTGAGACGCTCGAGGATCACGCCCGGCTGACACCGCACCCACCCGTCGTCCAGGTCGGTCTCGATGACGCGGTCGAGGTAGCGCGAGCAGTCCAGGACGATGCCGGGGGTGAGCGATTCGCCCGCCAGCCCGCTGCCCCCGCCCCGCCCGACGATGGGCGCGCCGACCTCAGCTGCGTAGCGGACGCATGCAACCAGATCGTCGATCGACTGGGGCAGGACGACGCACGCCGGGCGGACCTGGAAGATGCTCGCGTCGGTCGCGTAGAGCGCCCGCGTCAACGGATCGACCAGGACCGGGCAGGCGACCCGATCGCGCAGATCGCGCGCGATGGTTTCGGCGTCAATCCTCATAGACGCATGATAGGGCCTGCCACGCTTGGATCAAAACGCCAGGGCCCGGCGAGGACCGACGCATTCGGCGCGATGGCTCGCGGGTTTGACCTCGCCCAGGTCAAGCACCACAATACGCGCGGGGCGCAAACGAGGGGCAGACACGATGGCCAAATCCGCCAAGAAGAAACGCAGTCGGGCGGGCAAGAGACGACGGGTTGGCGGCGATCCGATCTTGACCGTCCGTCCGATCGACCACGATCGCTTGGTCGCGGCGGTCCGGGAGGTCCTGATCGCCCTCGGCGAGGACCCGGACCGGGAGGGGCTTCTCGACACGCCGGACCGGGTGGCCCGGATGTACGAGGAGGTCTTCTCGGGGCTTTCCGAAGATCCGGCTCGACATCTCGAGCCGATCTTCCACGAAGGCTACGACGAGATGATCGCTCTGCGCGACATCGCCTTCTACTCGATGTGCGAGCATCATCTGTTGCCCTTCACGGGCCGGGCCCACATCGCCTACGTCCCCAACGGACGCATCATCGGCATCAGCAAGCTGGCGCGGATCGTCGAGGACTTCGCCCGCCGCCCGCAGGTTCAGGAGCGCCTGACCAGCCAGATCGCCGACCTACTGATGGACGGGTTGGGGGCGAAGGGCGTGGCCGTCGTCATCGAGGCCAGCCATGCGTGCATGACCATCCGGGGCGTCAAGAAGCCCGGCTCGGAGATGGTGACGTCCGCCGTCCGCGGTCTGTTCAAGAGGAACCCGGCGACGCGAAACGAGGTGCTGAGTTTCCTGCAGCAGCGGCTGTAGGGGCGTGGCGGTGGACCTCAGAGACGCGACCGTCAGGGAGCGTATTCGCTTGCGGAACGCAAGCGAATCCCCCGTAGGTTTGATGAAAGGTGCCATATCATGAGCCAAGGTCTTCCCCGAGCGAGACGCTGTTGGATGACGGTTCTGCCCGCGTTTGCCATGTTGGCTGGCGAGACCGCCTCCGCCGAGCAGGTCGCCCCGCCCCCGGGGACGAAGATCGAGCCTGCTACAACTGCCGTCACGGCCGCCAGACGCGGGCACAAGAACGTCGCGCTGGGCAAGCCGTATACGCTCAGTCCCGCACCGCGCTACCGGCACTGCACCGACCCGGGCGACAAGACGCAGCTCACCGACGGCGAGTACGTCAGCGAGTACTTCTGGGTCCAGAAGGGCACGGTCGGCTGGCAGCATCCGGGCACGGTGCTGGTCACGATCGACCTGGGCGGGGTCCAGCCGATCCGCGGCGTGACGTTTCACACGGCCGCCGGCACGGCCGGTGTCGGCTGGCCGACGCAGGTGTCGGTCTTCGTAAGCGAGGACGGCAAGACGTACCACTGGATCGGCGATCTGGTGGAGCTGTCGGCGGCGCGCGGGCTGCCCGAGCCGATGGGTTACCGCGAGTACACGTATTGGACGGATCAGCTCCAGACCAAGGGCCGGTACGTGCAGATCGCCGCGATTCCGGGCAGCGCGTACCTGTTCTGCGACGAGATCGAGGTCTGGCGGGGCGAGGAGGCGTGGCTCGCCCGTCCGATGGGCGGCAAGAAGGTCGGCAACGTGGGCGCGTACCTTCGAACCGCCGCCGCCACGGGCTGCGTCCGGCTGCGGATGCGGATGGACGTCGACAAGATCCGCAAGGCCCTGCAAGCAGTGACGAAGCCATCGCGCGACGTCGCGGACAGCCTCAAGAGACTCGATGAGTTGAGCAAACGAATCGGCGCGTTCACCGTGGAGGATCCGAGCACCCTTCGGGCGGTCGTTCCGCTCAACGATCTCCACAAGGAGATTCTCAGTTGCCACGCAGCAGCGCTGCGCGCGAGAGAGATGAAGCACTTCGTTGTCTGGCAAGGCAATCGATGGGATCCGTTGGGCATCTTCGACGCGCCGCCCTCTCCGGACCGAACCGACGTGAACCTGACCGTCCGCATGATGCGGGGCGAGTACCGCGCGACGGCGTTCAACCTGACCAACGCTGGGCCGTCCACCTGGACCGCAACCATTCAGATATCCGGACTCCCGGGGCAGGACGGAGCCAGTTCTGCCAAGCCCGATTACCTGACTGTCTGCGAGGTCGTGCATGTGGACACCAAACAGGGGGTGGTTGTTGCGGACGCCCTGCGGAAGCCTCAGTCTCCTCACGGAATCTCGATTCCCGCCGGGACGACCAAGCAGATCTGGCTTGCGTTCCACCCCACCACAGTGAAGCCGGGGAGATACGACGCGGAACTCCGGGTGGGAAGGATCCGCTACGCCGACGAGATCGGCGAGAGTCCGCAGATCATCAGGACCATTCCGTTGTCGCTCCAGGTGGAAGACGTCGACTTCCCCAAGCAGCCCACGCTGTCGCTCGGCATGTGGGACTACATGAACCACCCGCCGTATCACCGCGACCTGACCGCCAAGAACATCAAGGCGGCCATCGCCGACGCCAAGGCCCATTTCCACAGCGCGCCGTGGGCGACGAACGGGGTGATGCCCTTCCCGCAGAAGAACCAGGTCGACGCGGACGGGAATCTGAAAGCGGACACCCTCGACTTCAGCCGGTTCGACCGGTGGCACGCCGACTGGAAGGACACCGCGCGGCGGTTCATGGTCTTTTCGAACGTGCCGAAATCGCTGGCCGGGTTCGCGATGGGCACGCCGCAGTTCAACCGCCTCGTCGGTCGGTGGTGCACCGCCTGGGCCGATCACTGCAAGACGCTCGGCATCAAGCCCAAACAGGTCTGCCTGCTGATCCGCGACGAGCCGCACGCCGACGCGCAACACCGGCACATCCTCGCCTGGGCGAAGGCGATCAAGGCCGCCACCGACTTCTTCTGCATCTGGGAGGACCCCGTCGACAAGACGCTCGGCACGCCGGATCAGACCGCCATGCTCGAAGCCTGCGACGCGATCTGCCCGAACCTGGGGATCTACACGCGGCTGGGCAAGAAGGCGGAGGCCTTCTACGGCCGGCTCGTCGCCGACGGCAAGCGCGAGCTGTGGTTCTATCAGTGCACCGGGCCGGTGCGGCTGCTGTGCCCCTATGCCTATCATCGCCTGCAGGCCTGGCATTGCTGGGTGCACGGCGCGGTCGGTCAGGGCTTCTGGGCCTACGCCGACGCCGGGGGCGGCAACCCCTGGTGCGAGTACCTCTGCAAGGGCACGACGTACTGCCCGGCCTACGTCGCCCCGGACGGGATCACGACCAGCAAGCACTGGGAGGCCGTCCGCGAAGGGATCGAAGACTACGAGTATCTGCACATGCTCAAGAGGCGCGTGGGCGCGCTGACCCAAGCGGGCAAGACCTCACCCGCGTTGGACAAGGCCAAGAAACTTCTGGTCGAAGGCCCCAAGCGTGTGGCCGTCTACGAGCCACTCGGTTGGTTCGCCGAGCGGGATCGTTCGTTGGCAGACGCCGTTCGGCTCGAGGTCCTCGACGCGCTGCTGGGGCTGAAGGACCTGTAGGAGTCGTAGGGCGGGTTCCACCCGCCGCAATGGGGGACCAGAACAAGGCGGCGGGTGGAACCCGCCCTACCATATCTGGCGGCGCTGGAGGACCTGTTGGAGTTCTCTCAAGGAGCACACACGATGCAAAGGACTGGATGGGTTGTGGCGCTTGTCGCAGCGGCGCTGGTGGGCAGCGCGCCGGTGATCGGCCAGGAGAAGATGAAGGTCATCCTGGACACGGACATCGGCGGGGACATCGACGACGCTTGGGCGCTGGGGTTCGTGGCCAAGTACAAGCACTTCGAGACGCTAGGCGTGACGGTCGGGTACGGTCCGACGAAAGCCCGCGTCAAGATCGCGCTGAAGCTCCTCCGCGTCGCCGGCAGGGACGACATCCCCGTGGCCGTGGGGCGAGAGACGTCCCAGTTCTGGCGGCCGCAGTTTTCTTGGGCCGAAGACTACACCGCAACCAAGCCGATCGAGACGCCCGCGGCACGGTTCTTAGTCGACACCGTCTGCAAGTACCCCAAGCAGGTGACGGTGATCGCCGTCGGGCCGCTGCCGAACATCGCGGATGCCGTGCGGCTGTCGGACGATTTCAAGAAGAACATCAAGGAGCTTGTGCTGATGAGCGGCTGCGTCTACGGCCGGGCGGGGGGTCAGCCGCCGGTTGCCGAGTGGAACGTTCGCGCGCGGGCCCAGGACGCCCAGGTCGTCTACGCCAGCGGCATTCCGACGCGGATCGTGCCGCTCGATTCGACGACGCATGTGAAGCTCAGTTACCCCGAACGGGTCCGGTTTCGCAAGCAAGACACGCCGTTCGCGCGGGCGCTCGAGTGCCTGTATCGGCTGTGGATGGCCCGCGGCGACGCGCGGATGACGCTGCACGATCAGCTTGCCGTGGCCGATGCCGCCAAGCCCGGCGTCTTCTTCGGCAAGCGCGAGACGCTCCCGATCGTCGTGGACGACAAGGGATTCACCAAGATCGATAAGGCCAAGGGCAAGCCCATCACGGTCTGCCTGGAACCCAAGCGCGACGCGTTCATGAAGTTCTACCTGGACGTGCTCATGTCGAAGTGAAGCCTCATGAGACGGATCGTCGCGATCGGCGGCGGCAACCTGCGCAAGCGCGAGACCTGGACGATCGACCAGGAGATCGTGCGTCTGACCGGAAAGACGCGTCCCCGGGCGCTGTTTCTCCCGACGGCCAGCGGCGATTCGGAACGTTATTGGGAGGTTTTCAGGCGCATCTACGGCGATGCGCTCGGGTGTCGGCCTGACGTCCTGACTTTGCTGACCCGCCGCTACGAGAAGGCCGAGCTGAGACGCAAGATCCTGTCCGCCGATCTGGTCTACGTCGGCGGGGGGAACACGCTGGCGATGATGCGGCGATGGCGGCGATTGGGCATCGATCGGTTGTTGCAGGCCGCCTGCCGCAAGGGGACGGTGCTCTCGGGGCTGAGCGCAGGTGCGATCTGTTGGTTCACGTACGGTCACAGCGATTCGATGCGCCACTACGGCCACAAGCCTTGGGCGTACGTCCGCGTCCGCGGGTTGGGCCTCATCCATGCCACCCTCTGTCCGCACTTCCACGGGGAGAAGCGGGAACGAGACTTCCGTCGCATGATCCTGCGCCGCGGTGGGATTGGTCTGGCGTTGGACGACCACTGCGCGTTGGAGGTCGTCGGCGCGGAGTACCGGGTGATCCGGTCCAAGCGTCGCGCGATGGCGTACCGGTTTTACCGGCAGGGCGGTCGCGTCGTCCGCGACGTGCTCGAGCCGTCCGACGCGATGCAGCCCTGCAGGACGCTGCTTAGCAGGGGCGAGCTTCGCTCACTTGCGTAGGCCTCTTTCCCGGTGTGCGATGGACTGACGTTGGTCATTCCCCAGGCAATCCAGTATGCTGTGGGAGTGAATCAGGCTTCGCAAGGAGGAGGAAACATATCTTCGATGATCCGCAGGCGTTCGGTTCTGGCGACGATGGGGTTGGCCGGTGCGATGGCCGCCTGTACCGGGATGTGCTGCATCCCGCCGGATCCGCCCCGGGAGTGCATTCTCACGCTCGACTCGGTAGACCCGCCTGGCGGGCCCATCTCCGTAGGCACGGCGACTCTCACGTTCGATGGCACCGACGAGCGAACCATCACCTACGACCGCGGGAACTCGCTCTTCCGGGCCGACCTGTACAGGAAGGTGGGCTCGGAGTGGGAGAGGGAGGCGTACTTCTGGGTGCCCGCACAGCAGGATCCGAACATCTGTACGTGGACGCCCTTCGTGCCCACCGACGACCCGAACTACGAGATTCGCAACGTGACGTACATCTTCCAGGACGTGACGCTGGCCCCCGGCACGAACGCGTTCAGGTGCGAGGTGTGGAAGCAGGACGCCCACCCATGCGGTACGGGGGAGACCGCTGAGGCCACACTCGACGTCACGTACACGCGTTGAAAGACTTACGGAGTGGGCGTACCGGCCCAGGGAAAACGAAACGCCTCACCCGGCATCGACTGGCGGAAGGCCGCGTCGATCCCGGGTGAGGCGTGATGTCATCTACTGCATCTCAGCAGGTCCCTCCCACGCTGCCGGGAGGGCACTTCGCCCTACGGAGGATCGGGAGGCTCCGACGTGTGGACGATGGCCCCATCCAAAACGGCCGTGTCCCACGCGAAGAACTCGACCCCAAGCAGGATGTAGAACTCGTCGCTGCGATGGGTGTCCAGCTCGAAAGCGAGGAAGTCACCGACGCCGACAGCCGGGTAGTCCAGTCCGGCCGGGCCGAGGGGCAGATCCAGGACGACCAGCTCGGCATCGCCGACCGGATGATCCACCTCGATCCATCGCATGGGGCCCCAGTCTTCAACGGTCTCGCCATCCTGAAGCCGCTTGGCGATGACGGTGAAGATCAAGCCCGGGTCGGGATTCAGGTGGGGTTTGCCGTCTGAGAAGCCGTCCAACTTCCACAGGTACATCCGCATCGTGATCGGCGCGTCCGGGCTCAACAGGTATTGCTGGGGGATGGCCGCACGGTAGGCAATCCTCGCCGCTACAGTACAGTCCGAGTCCTGGTCCTGCCCATCTGTATCTCCCGAACACCTGCCGAGGCGGGGCTCTTTGATCGGGACCACTTCGACGTAAAGCGGGGCCTCGCCGCCGGCCGCCCCGTATCCCCAGAAATCCTCAACCCACAAGCTGAAGTACGAGGGGCCTGGGTCACCTTGTTCGCCCTGCTCGCCCAGCTCGCCCTGGATTCCTTGCTCCCCTTGGATTCCCTGCTCACCTTGCTCGCCCTGCTCACCTTGCTCGCCCTGCTCACCTTGCTCGCCCTGCTCACCTTGCTCGCCCTGCTCACCTTGCTCGCCCTGCTCACCTTGCTCGCCCTGCTCACCTTGC
>Ga0180432_10003883_pt1 | contig 20949 bp, 17 predicted proteins | sample SS_ome_10_FD_132414 | JGI IMG/M metagenome (GOLD analysis project Ga0180432, IMG submission 132414) | Hypersaline lake sediment archaeal communities from the Salton Sea, California, USA - SS_1_MS_2 metaG | ecosystem: Environmental > Aquatic > Non-marine Saline and Alkaline > Hypersaline >...
AGTTTCGGGTCAGTACAAGGCGTAATTTGTCCGCCGCACGGAGGCGTACTGTAGTACATCGAGTACGTGCGGACAAATTTGACAACGAAGTAATCACCCGAAAGAACCACACAAAGCGCTTTTTTTGACAACATTTGCCATTTTTTGACATTTTCCTGCATTTTTTTACACCTTTTTAGCCCAAAATCTAACATTGCCCCCCCAATAAAACACTCCTGCTCAGCGGTTCCTCAAATTTTAATTTTTAACTTTTTATTTTCTTTTTATGGCCTGAGCCATTCCCCATCGAGTGTTAAAAAGCACTTTAAAAGATTGACCATCAAACAGCTATGTGCCGGCAAAACCATTAAAATACCGCCGATATCAATCTTATCAAAGTACCTTTTATCCACCTTCACAATCCCATGTGCCTGGCTGAGTGATGATACATAACTATTCTCAAGAGCACTGCCCCATCCCGTCTCCTGCTGCAGTGCGATATAGCCGTAGGCATCTGTGCCATCTTTTAGCACAAAAGAATCTTTTGAGAGATGGTCGGCGCCGCCATATATAACAATTTCATTTCTCTCTTTATGTTTCGCCACCACCGGACAGGCCGCCACCACAGCGATATCTTCCTGCACACACGAGCCGAGATTCATTTGTTGAACATCGTAAAAGACAAAATTGCCCGGCCGAATCTCATCAACCCCCGATAAGTCTTCTACCACACTGCATGTCGGCGTATCGCCCACCGAAACCTGCACATCATCAAAACCAGCTCCGTTAATAGCCTTTTTTATGCTGTTCATTTTCGAGATGGTATCGAAATAGATTTCTTTTATTTGCTCTTTTGATTTTGCGTGGTACGAATGGCCTGAATGGGTCAATAAACCGCAAAAACTCAGCTTATCCGCTTTTTCAATTTCCCTGGCAAGTTCAACCGCCTCCGGCGCCTCATCCCAGAGGATTCCTGTTCTGCCGTAGCCGGTATCGATTTTGAGCCAGATATTCACGGGATATTTAAGGTTATCAGCCAGGAAACAAACTGATTCTTTTGATTCGGCAAGCAGATGCAAAATGATATTTTTGGCCAGTGCATTTATCTTTTTAATTTGTCGCAGGTTTACGGGAAAAGCAATGCTGATATCTTCCCAGCCGTCTTTTGCGAAATATTCCGCCATATCAACAGAATAAACGGTAATGGAGCTGACACCGTATTTTCTAAACCATCCGCCTATCCGGGCTGATTGGTGTGTTTTGAAGTGCGGCCGTAATTTAACTTTGCTGCGCCGGGCCTTCAGAGCCATTTTTTCGATATTTCTTAATGCCCTGTTTTTGTCCAGGACAAGAGTTGGTTTTTTGATGTCCAATTTCACTATTATTAACTCCAAGTTTGTAAAAACGATATTCAGTCGAGCATTTCAAGAACGACCTGCGCAACCTTCTGCGGCGCCTGGGTTTGTCTTAATGGAATTGTCAAATCGATAAGGTCGCTGCTGAGTCGGGCCAAATTATCCCTGCCTGCCAAAAGCTGTTCGATGGATTCGACTATTGGGTCGATTGAAAAAAAATACGGCATAAATTCCGGCACTAACTCTTTGTCAGCCAGAATGTTAACCAGTGAAAGAAATTTTGTTTTTATCAGCCAGGAGCCAATAAGGTACCAGAGTATTCTGCTGGTTTGATACATAATGACCATCGGGCAGCCGGCCGCTGCTACCTGCAGGGTGGCGCTGCCGCTGGCGATGATTGCAAAATCCACTGCCGCTGCACTTTCGGCTACGGTGCGGATGCTGTAGGTGCATTCGAAAGTTTTAAGTTGTTTTTGTTTAAGGAGTAGCTCTTTCTCGGAATCGACGGCTATGGTGGTGAAAACGGCGGCTGGATATTTTTGTTTTAGGCGAAGAGCAATCTGCTGCATCGGCAGCCAAAGTGTGTTAATTTCGGCGGGGCGTGAGCCGGGTATAATAACAAAATGTGCGTTTTGGGGCTGAAAATCTGTATAATCTTTTTTGTAACGGGTCAAATCAAAATCGAGTTCATCGAGCAGCGGATGGCCTACGAAGGTGACGTCAATGCCTTTTTGGCCAAACCAGTTTTGCTCGAAAGGCAGCAGGCAGCAGAGTTTATCGCAATATTTCTGCAGCTTGTGAATCCGCCAGGAGGCCCAGGCCCATAGCTGGGGAGCGACGTAAAAGAGGGTTTTAATATCAGCTTTTTTGGCTGCTTTTGCGATGTGGAAATTGAAAGCAGGGGAATCACAAACGATGACCAAATCGACTTTATTGGTTTTGAGGAAACGAGTTATGCGTCTGAACAGCAGGTAATAGTGGGCGATTTGTGTTAGTGGTTTTAGGAACATAGCAGCCTTGCCGGTGGTTGTCTGCAGCAATTTGCAGCCGGCGTGGGCCATTTTTGGGCCGCCGATGCCGACGAATTCGATGTTGTAAATAGTTTGCTGCAGGGCGGTTATGAGAGCGGCGCAGTGGGCGTCGGCGCTGGGCTCGGCGGCGCTTAGAAAAATTCGATATGTTTTGTCGTTTTCAGGCATAAGTAAATCTATATGGTACTTAGATTGGGCAAATAAGCAACCAGATATTGTCAGAATAGGGCGGTTTTTGACAAGAATTCGCGGGTTAAAAAGGGAGATGGAAGGTTGTGCTGTAATGATTAGGTAAAATGAGTTAAAAAAAAGTGCGAAAAATTGGGTTTGATTGGGTTTGTTTTGCCGGCGGGTTTGAAACGGAAAATTTTTATAATCTTTTATTAATACAAGTCTTACGTTCATTTGAGTATTTGGAAAATTGGGTTTGTTTTGCATAATTGATTCTTTTTGTGCGCTTGTATAAGTGAAGGGCCTGGCTGGAGCTTGGTTAGAGACACATCGATAGGGCTCTTTGTTCAGGTTTTGAGGTTTGGTGGTCATTTCTGATTGAATATCGAATATTGAATATTCCCCTAAAGGTTTTCCGTTTCGCTCCAAGGCTATTGACTGTTTATCTCCATCTCCGGGGGATTTAAAAAAACAGGTCTCCCCATAATTAGACGAAACTGCGCGTTTGGTGCGAAAATTGGGTGATTTTATAATAGTAAAGGTTTGTAAGTTGTTGCGGGGAAAGAGATAAAAAAAATATTGAAAAAATTCCGTTCAACTACTGAATACCTGCGCATATGGTTGAAAAACACCCTTCGGCAGGCTCAGGATTAGCCTAGGCTTTTAATACAAAATCCATAACTGGGTTAAAAAGCCGTCAATAAACGTCAAAAAGTGTCAGAAAGTGTGAGAAGCAAGTAAAAAGTAAGAAGGGAAAAGTAAAAAGTGTGGAATCAACACAAGGTGGTTGCGGAACAGTCAGGTATGGCAAAGGTCTTTATGGTGTCGGTGAAGAGAAAATTACTATTAAATGACTGGATGGCAATGATGAATATAATGTTCCGGATTTTGCCAGAGCAATACCGGAAATCCGGGATGGTTTTTTAAAGAACACGAATTGAGGCAATAGACGCCCACAGCGGCTGGCCAATAAAATAAAAATGGAAGGAAAACAAATATAGCTGATTTAGCAAAACATATCTCGCGTTAAAACCGGTTAAGTCAGTTTATATTACCAAAGAATGAAAGGGTCTATTAGAGCGCCGTCAAATTCTGTTGGCTCATCAGCACCGCCTGGGTTGTATTTTGAATCAGCCCAGTCGAAACATTCTTCCATTGTCGTGGCTGGTATTGAGTTATACTCACCTATCAGACCAGCTTCCAAGAACCAATAGTTCCATGCACCGTTGCTGTAAGTATCCAGCTCGTTCCTGGAACCGTCTTCTGTGCATCCGCTGGTAGCGTATACGTTGGAAGCATTCTGCATAGTAGACAAATCGTCCAACATACCGCCGCTCCTGCAGGAATCAAAAAAGAAAAACAACCTTGCAGGACTTGTACTAAAAATACTTCTTAATTCGGAATCGTAAAGGTCACCATCATATCCTCCACCGCCGGAGTTGGAATCCCACGCAGCCAGATATGAATTTCCATCGCCGTCGCCTCCTCCGTGTCCGGAGAAAACAAATGCAATTATATCGTCGTCTTCTGCTTCTGTTGCAACATATTCCAACCGGGTACGTATATTTTCCTCTGTAGCCAGACCGTCGTATTGCGGGTAGCTGCCTGCATGCTCATCGCCGAAAACCCAGATATTCTCGTAGCCAAGACCTACCAAATAGTTGTACCAATCGCTGGCATCATCGTCAGCGTAGTTTACATCCGCAATGTCATTATAATCTGAGATTCCCACAATTACAGCCCACCGTTGATGACAGCAATCGCTTAGCCAGTGATACGCAAGTATTTCTAAATCATTAAAATCAATAGTCCCGTTGCCATTAATATCGCCGGGTGCAGTCTGGTCGCTTTGTTTCCAGCTAAGTGCGATGAGAGCAAAATCTTCCAGGTCAACATGGCCGGAGTCATTACCGTCATTAGCCGCAATACATTCACATCTATCACCCCAGCCATCCAGGTTTCTGTCGGCCTGGTCCGGATTAGCAACATAAGGACAGTTGTCATTTGGATCCATAATCCCATCACCATCCGAATCCACCGGCTGCGTAATTACAAAGTCATCCCAGTACGCCTGGCCGTAATCACTTGTTCCATTTTCTCTGTCACCTATTCTGAAACTATTCTCAAGACCGGTATGAATCCAGAATGGACAGGTTTTCTTAAATTTTTCGTCAACATAAACACCATAATCTTCTGAAGCAGGATGGACTTTAATCTCGATGTGATGCCATTCATTCGTCGCCAACTCATCAATTAGGTAGCTTGTGCTGCCGTCATAACACTTTAAATCATCACCGGAATCAATTACAAGGTAGGTCTGATGGTTGTTGAATACTTCAAACCAATGGTTATTCGTATCCGGAATTAAGAAAGAGAATGAAACGTGGTAATTTTCTGAAAGCTCAAGAATCGGGTCGAAAGAAGGTGAAACTCCCATAGCCTGCTTAGCTGGCAAACCTTCAGGAGAGTTCATGTGAACGCTATAAGGAAGACTGACACATTTTTCGAGAGAATCCTCAAATACCGCACCGATACCGTTAGTAGTAATTGTCCAGTCACTCATATCACCATCGTCAAAATCGTCAAAAAAAACACTTGCTTCAGCTTTGGGTAAAACTGACACAATCACCACCAAAAAAACAAAAACTAACTTTCCACTTCTCATTTTTGGCACCTCCTTTTCTACTCCCCCTTTCTTTTTCAGCTATACAAAGACTATTGTACCATAAAAGTGTGACGAAGTCAAAAAAAAATGCGTTTATCCATAGGGCAGGCTGTGATTTTTTAGCTTTGCCTTCCTATCACCTACCATAACCGCAAAGTCTCCAGCGCTGGACGTTCAATCCATTAGTGTTCCTGGGCGTATAAAGCCATATTCCCTGAAAGGCTAATCCAGATATGGTATCATCTTTTGTTTTTAGCCAAAACTTTCCAATAATCACCTGCGGGGGGCAGGCAGGGCCCTTCGACTTCGCTGTGCTTTGCTCAGGACGAGGAGGCATGGGGTAGTTAAAAAAGTCAAATTTTATTAGACTAAAATGGGGAATTAGCCGTTATATTAGTAGCTAAGGTCGGTGGTTTTAGATTGTTAAAGGTTGGCCTTTATGCTGGAAGACAGACGGCTGATATGGAAAGTCAAAGCAGGGGATGCGGGGGCGTTACGCCAAATATACGAGAAGTACAAGGACGAGCTGCTGACGATAGCGGTTTCACTATTGGGGGAAAGGGCGGCGGCGGAAGATATTCTGTATGATGTTTTTGTCTCTTTTGCCAAGGAGATAGAGCTTTTTCAGCCTTATGGGAGCTTAAAGAATTATTTGATAGTCTGCGTTGTGGAGCGCGTTCGTGAGAGGTTTCGCAGTAAGATGTACGAGGTTGTCGGTCTTGACAGCACCGGACCTATTGGCCCGGAAACAGAGAGGGCGAAAGAGCGGGTTGCGGTCGGTGAAGAACCGCAGATGCTCGCAGATGCGCTGGTACGGTTAGGTCAGCAGCAGCGCGAGGCGGTAGTGCTGCATTTGCAGGGCGGGATGAAGTTCAGCCAAATAGCAGAGCTGCAGGAGGTTTCAATCAGTACTGTCCAGAGCAGGTATCGTTACGGGCTTGATAAGCTGCGGTCAATGTTAGATGGAGAGGTGGTATAGTGAAGGACGCAGAAAGGATAGAAAATTCGATTAAGAATCTGCGTCAGAGCACCGATGCCGAGATGGATGAGCGGATACTTAAAGATGCCTTCGAAGCGCTGGAGGGGGCAGTCGGTCCGCAGCCGGCCGGCAGCGGCGGAGGGATTAAAAGCACGATAGGAGTATTAGCAGTTGCGATTGTAATTGTAGCCGGCCTTGTTGCATTTGAGATGTTTAGAAGAGAAGGCCAACAAGTGCAAAGGCGGGTTGGCGATAAGGAAGCTGCCGTCAAGGCGGTGAATGAGCCGGAGTCGATTTTGGATAAGACGCCTGATGTGCAGGAGATAATGACGGAGTTTGAAAGCGAGTTAAAGCGTGCGGAGCGGATGTTCGGCGTCGGCGATGCTAACGGGCTGATGACAATGCTTTCGGAGGGGCAGATTTACAGCAAGCTAATAGCGGCGAATTTTCTTTCTAAGATTGGGGACATGCGGGCTGTTGAGTTGCTGGAGAAGTTGGGTTCCGAGTGGTGGCCGAACAGGGCGGATAATCCGTTTGCCAGAGCGGCGGAAGAAATTAAAGGCCGCTTCAGGCAGAAAGAAACTAAGCTTGCTGATGGCAGCAAAGAGAAACCGGGAACGACGGTCGGGGCCGGCACGAAAGATGGCAGAAGGTACATTCGCGGCTGGCTCATTGACGCCAATGACAAGCCAGTTCGCGGCGAAGTCCGGCTTGGCGGCTCGAAAGTGGAGACCACGGACAAGGGGGCATTTACAATTGCCGAACCGAGAGATACCGAATTTGGTTCGGTTTTCGGGCGGGCCTTCAATGCAGAGGGTGACATGGGGAGTTTTTTTATATGGGAGCGAAGCGATGATATTAACGATGTGGAAATAATAGTTGAACCGTTGGCGAGTGTGAGCGGGTTTGTCGAGGACAGGAATGGTGAGAGGGTCGAAGATTTTGAATTAAAAATATCAGTGTATGCCAGTAATGATGTTGTATATGAAGGCAGTATCGATGATGCGCCGTGGAGGTCCCGGATTAATGCGGACGGTTCTTTTGATGTTAATTCGGTTCCAACGCCGGTTCCACTTCAGTTAACAGTTAAAAAGCCCGGCTTCAAGACGCCGGTTAAACTTCAAGGGCTGGCTGCGGGGCGCAACCTTGACCTTGGGCGGATAATCCTTGAGCCATTAGAGGGCTTTGATGAAGATAGCAAGTGGGATTGCAACCTTGCCGGTATTGTTGTCGATGAGAACAACGAGCCGATGGCTGGGGCGAGGATTGGCTGTATCGCTGCCGAGGAGCGTTTTGATACCGAGACTGATGCGAACGGCTTGTACGAATTCAAAGCTCTGCCTGAGGGTGTGCAGATGACAATAACAGCTTACTTTGAGGGCTACGGCTACAATAATTTTGCTTATACTTGTATCGAGCCAAACAGCGTAAAGGATATAAGGATGTTTCCACCGGCCTATGACTGGTATGATAAGCCGGCCCCGGGGCTGTTTGTATCAAAATGGCTCAATAGCGAGCCGTTTGGCCTCGAAGAATTAAAAGGGAAGGTTGTCATTCTGCATGTCGGTATAGATTTGTCGGGGTATCCGAGAGAAACAAAACAATTAGCATACCTACAGTACCTTGAACAAATCAAAGGCATTCTTGAAAAGTATAAGGAAGAAGGCACCCTGACTGTTATAGCGATACACAAGCGTCTGCAGCAGGTGGGGCCCAAGGAAGATGACGTACGTCAGTTCGTCAAAGAATATGACATTAATTTTCCCTTCGGCATAGATGAAGAAATGGACGTTGTCAAAGGTCTTGTGTCGCCTCCGGGACGGTTAAGAGGTGAAGGGGCGATGTATTCGCTTTATGAAGTCAGGGCGGAGCCGGCATATTATCTTATCGATAAGAACGGGATACTTCGAACCTCAGCGACGCAGAGTAATCTTGAAGAATGGATTGAGTATCTTCTTGGCAGATAGTCGGCTGCTGTGGTAACAAAACGTATTTTTAACCGAAGTTGTAGTGCTTTGTGACCGGTTTAGTAACCTGCTCAGAACCCAAAGTTTATGGCATAAGTCCTTTGGTGAATACAGCTTCAACCACTTTACCGACACCTATATCCATAGCTGCTTCTCTCATTGTAAGGTTTGTTTGCATTGCATAATTGTAGACTTCATCGAATTTAGTTCGCATCCGGTCGGCAAGCCTTTGTTCGACCTGCTCTATCGACATCTGCTCATACTGGGTCTCCTGTGTGTATTCCAGATACGAAACGAATACGCCGCCTGCGTTGCACAAAATATCCGGTATTATATTTACGCCTCGCGTGGCGAGTATCTCATCTGCCTGAGGGGTAACGGGGGCATTAGCACCTTCTGCAATAATCCCGGCAGTTATCTTATCGACGTTCCTTATTGTTATCTGCGATTGAGCTGCAGCAGGTATCAAGATATCACAATTAATATCGAATATTTTTGACTTGTCAACGTGTGTGCCTTTTTCAAAGCCCTCTATAAGGCCAGTACGTCGGTAATGTTTTACAAGTGCTTCGATATCCAGGCCTTCCATGTCCACAAGACCGCCTGAAATATCAGAAACAGCTACTACTTTTGCGCCATATTTTGTAATTTCTTCCGCGGCCACGGAGCCCACATTTCCAAAGCCCTGTACGACTACGTTCAACCGGCTGATATCCAGACCAAGTTTCTCACACATTGAAAGTACTGTATAAACCACACCTTTTCCGGTTGCTTCACGTCTTCCTACGATACCACCGAGAAGTACAGGCTTTCCTGTAACGTAACAGCCCTTTGTTATCGAGGTACCTTCAGAATAAGAGATACAGTCGCGGATATGAGCCATATCCAACTCATTGGTCCCCATATCGGGGGCCGGCACATATATCTCTGGTCCTATGTGTCTTCGTGCTCCTCTTGTGAATGAACGAATAACAACTTCCTTTGCTTCCGGTGACAGCAAAGTAGGGTCGATACGTATTCCTGACTTTCCACCGCCAAAAGGTACTCCGATAAGAGCGGTTTTCCAGGTCATCTCCATTGCCAGTCCTGTAATGTCATCAAGAGTAACGTCAGGCGCCATTCTTATACCACCCTTTGAAGGCCCAAGTGAATCGTCGTGCCTAACGATAAAGCCTTTGACGTTAATGACCTCCCCTCCAGGCAGGACAGGCTTGAATTTAATCTCAATCCTTTCCTTTGGTCCAGAAACCCTCTCTCGAATAGCGTCTTCGAGATTGAGCCGCTCGGCTGCCTGCTCAAAATTATGTATGGCAGTCTGAAGTATTCCATTTTGCTTCCGACTTTTTATATCACGCTTGACAATATTTGTTAACTTTTTAAATTTCGCTGAACTACCGGCTGTTTTAGCCACAGTCCCATTTGAAAGTTTTAAGTATGACATTTTTTTTCTCACTTATTAATTTCACTTTTTAATGTTTTTACCAATTACTTTTAACACTTCAACGTACCCGGATTCCGGATTTTTCTTTAAATAAAGCCGTGGTTGGTCTTACCGATACTCTTCGCAATGCCAGACACCTCCTTGAGGCTTCGGGAAAGAACAGTTTTCTCTGTTCTCACAATTGCTGCACAAACCAGTGAACCTTTGCTGTTCTTCTTCGGTGCCACCTGAAGACTTTAAGGACAGCGGTGAATGGTCTTTTACAGAATTTTGCGAAAGCGTCCGGCCATCATCAAAAAGCTCACAGTATAAAACTGGTTTGTCCGGATTCTTCGGAAATGTACAAGTTGGATTGTTTTCACACGTTGAACACAAATCCCGGTTTTGTGTCTCCTGGTGTAAAGAAACCTGTTGTTTGTTGTCATTCTTGGAACGATGATTATGATATCTGACATTATTTTCAGAATCAGGCTGGTCTTTAACTCCATAAGCCGAACAAGGGTCAAGATATTTAAGTTTACTCGACATTTAGATTTACCTCACTTTCCTGTTTATTACAATTTTTTAGCGTTTTACACACGTAAACAAGGGAGCAAAAATCGTGCCAAATACCGGGAAACTCAGAGGTGTGTTACCTAAAGTGATTATCCCGGAGAGTAAAAACAAAGAAACACACTCAAAACCGATAAAAAGAGATGTTTTTACGGCCGGATATTTTTCTGCGGCAGGCAGGTATAATTTGATAATAGACGAACAAAGATGGGTAAAATTGAACCAGTGGAGAATAATTACTCGCGAAGGTCTCTCAAGAGTTGCTTTCGATACTCCTTATTTTCTCACGCAGGGTCTTCCTGTCGATGCCGAGTATTTTTGCCGCCCTGCTTTTGTTGCCTTTCACATTTGCCAGGACATTTCGTATATATTCTGCTTCGATCTCAGACAAACTCTTTTCAAAACCTGTCTTGCGAAGGGCTGAAAAATGCATTAACTCCGGCAGGTCAGATACCTCTATAAGTTCGCCGTCGCTCATAACCACAAGACGCTGAACCACATTTTCCAGCTCTCTGACATTACCGGGCCAATCATAGTTCCTCAATCGCTGCAAAGCATCATCGGAAAAGCGGATTGGAGACTTGCCTGATTTTTCGGCATACTTTTTCATAAAATGGTTAGCCAACAAAACAATGTCGTTTTCACGCTCCCTGAGCGGTGGTATAGCGATAGGGATAACATTCAATCGATAGAAAAGGTCCTCCCTGAACCGTCCTTTTTTAACCAAATGCTCCAAATTTTTGTTGGTCGCAGCCAATATCCTCACATCAACTTTCTGGCTTTTATCCGAGCCAACCATACGAACCTCTTTGTCCTGGAGTACACGCAGGAGCTTAACCTGCATAACGAAGCTCATCTCTCCAATTTCATCAAGAAAAATAGTACCACCATCAGCAGTATGAAAGAAGCCGGCGCGCGATACTATGGCCCCGGTGAAAGCGCCCTTGACGTGTCCGAACATTTCACTTTCAAGCAAGTCCTGGGGAATACCCCCACAGTTTACGGGTACAAACGGCGCCGAAGACCGTTGACCTCCGTAGTGTATAGCCCTTGCTACAAGCTCTTTGCCTGTGCCGCTTTCGCCGGTTATCAAAACAGAAGCAGAAGTAGAAACGGCCTTTTCTATCGAAACATAAACCTCCCTCATAGCCCTTGAAGAACCGATTATACCCTTGAACGAAGGTATAGTGCCACTCTGCAAAGTCTGTTGGCAACGGTGCTTTCTCAGCTTATCAAGTACCCTCTCAACAGAGCGGAGAAGCTCTTCGTCTGTAAACGGTTTAGGCAAGAATTCCTCTGCTCCTACCTTAACTGCTTTTACCGCCCCTTCAATCGAAGGGTAGCCTGTTATAACTATCACTTCGGTGTCTTTAAAGTTTTCACGGACATGACGCACTAAGTCAAAACCGCTGACCTTTGGCATTTTAAGGTCGGTGATAACCAAATCAAGGCCGGTTTCACCAAGTATATCCAGGGCCTCAGAAACCCCGCCGGCAACAAAAACCTTATACCCCTGCGACATAAGATTGCGCTGTATTATCTCCAGGGTATTCGCCGAATCATCAACAACTAAAATGCTTTCTTTATCAAGTTTAGAGGACATATTAATTTTTATCCTCCGAATTTTCCTTCTGTCCTATCGGTATTTTTATTTCGAATTTGGTTCCTCCGCCCGGTTCACTCTCGACGTCAATTGAGCCATTATGGGCTGTAACGATGCCATAAACCACAGGCAGCCCCAGTCCCGTTCCATGACCGACATCCTTGGTAGTGAAAAACGGGACAAATATCTGCTTTAGCACATCCTCTTTCATTCCTGTGCCCGTATCCTCTACAGAGAGCAAAGCATAGTCATCCTTTGAGGACGTTTTGACAATGATGCTGCCCTGCTGAGGAATTGCATCGATAGCATTTACAACAAGATTTACCAGAACCTGATTTAACTGGGCGGGGTCTGCTATAAGCTCAGGCGTCTGCTCAGAAAGAGAACTGACCAGCTCAATGTCTCTTCTTGCACACAGTCCTCTGTAAAGATAAAGGCCATCCTCGACTATTTTGTTAAGATTAACAGTGGTCTTTTTCGGCGGTTCCTGGCGGGCAAAAAACAACAGCTTTTTAACAATCTCACGAGCACGCAAAGAAGCCTTTTCTATTTTTTCGACGTCGTCTTTGGCCACTTCAGGAAGGTCGGGACATTTTTTAACTAATTGAGCAAACCCCAGAATATTAGCCAGGGGCTCATTAATTTCATGAGCTATACCTGATGCAAGGGTTCCTATGGTAGCCAATCTATCGGCATGCCTGAGTTGTTCATTTAACTTTGCTTTTTCCTTCTCTGCTTCTTTGCGTTCAATAATAAGGCCGACCGCCACAGCGATGGTATCTAACAGATTTCGCTCTTCCTTAAGAAAGATACTTTCTTTACGATCAGAGTCTCCGTCAGAATATACCTGAACCATACCACGAGTCTCGCCGGCAACAATGATGTTTGCGGACAATCTATTGTCGCTTTTATTAAAATGCGAAGTGGCGTAGTAAATCCCGTCAAAGACTATCCTTGCACAAGTTTTCTCGGGATAGCGCCAGGCAGGCGGAAGAAGCTCGACTACACCCTGGATAATCTTTTCCAAAGAAATGTCCGGCTGACGGGAAAGTTCGGATATCTCGTATAGACAGGTAAGTTCCTTAATACGTTCACTTAATTCCAACGCTTTAAGCTCCGATGTTCTTTTATCAGTCATATTCTGCCCACTTACAAAAAAGAGGTATGTTTTTATTATACTTTTTTCCAAAGGCCTATGTCAATACGCCACTGTTTGCTTCAAATGTGTTTTTACCGCTTTTGTTGTAATTCAGCAGATATTCAGCCGAAGTTGTAGTGTTTTGTGACCGGTTTAGTGACCTGCCAGGTGCATTCCAAATCCTGTGGGAAGACGACATAATCGCCCGGGCCGAAGCTTACCGAGTCCTGACCGTCAGTGACGGTTACTTCGCCTTCAATTACAAGACAGGTCTCTTTTTCGGTATATGTCCAGTCGAAAGTGCTTGGCTGGCATTTCCAAATCGGCCAGGCTTTGCAGGTGGTTTCCTCCTGCCCGGACGGCTTTTTGACAACTACATCTTTGATTGTAGGCATTTTGTTTTTCCTTTCTTTATTCGTTCTGCCGCAACGGCACTAATGGTAAATATAATTGTTTTTTTGTTTCTATTTGCGGCCAATCCTTTTTCTGTTAGCTTGCGGTAATTATACCTCAAACGGGCAGTTTTTGAATATGTAACTGGAATTTTTCTTAAAACCTGGTGGTAAAAGCCGCCTATTTGCGATAAATTAGTGGTTTCGTGAAGGAAATTTGGGCAGGATAACACGGTCAGCAGGAAAAAAACGGCTTTATCCGGTGAGCCTGTCGATTTGTTTTGGAAAATGGAAATTATGGAGCAGCAACAATTAGACAAATTCAAGGCCTGGCTCGATAGTTATACAGCCGGCTTTTATGGGGATGACGCATTTGTCAATGCTAATATAAAACTCAAGGACGAGCACAGTCGGCGGGTTTGTGGGGAGATGCTTTATCTGACCCGGCAGCTTGGGCTTTCGGACGAGCAGAAGCTGACAGCAGAAGCGATAGCGCTTTTACACGATGTCGGTCGGTTCGAGCAGTTTGCCAAATACCGTACTTATAACGATGTTAGGAGCATAAACCACAGCCTGTTAGGGGTAGAGGTACTTCGAGAGGAAAAAGTGCTTGACGGCGTTGACGAAGAGGAAAAGCAAATCATTGAAAAAGCGATTGAATATCATGGCCTCAGAAAGCTACCGAGCGATTTGGATGGCCAATCCCTGCTGTTCTCACAATTGATACGCGACGCCGACAAGCTGGATATATTTTATGTGGTGACTGAATACTACGCCCGGTACAGAGATGAACCGCAGGATTTTATGCTTGAATTGGAGTTTCCGGATGAGCCAAAGTATTCGCAGGATGTAATCGAAAAGCTTTTGCGCAGGCAGCGGATAGATTACAAAGCACTAAGCACACTCAATGATGTGAAACTGCTGCAGTTGGGATGGGTCTACGACGTGAATTTTTCGGCGACGTTGAGGCGGATAAAAGAGCGGCGGTTTTTGGAGAAGCTGATTGGCTTTCTGCCGCAGACCGTTGACATCGAAAGGGTGCGAAAGACAGTATTTGGTTATGTCGATTCGACAATAGAGGAAAATGAAAGGGGATTGTTATGAAAACGATTTTGCAGACGGAAATAGAGGGGTTTGAACCGATTCGGGGCAAGGTTCGTGACATATACGACCTTGGTGACAAGCTGCTGATAGCGGCGACAGACAGGATAAGCGCTTTCGATGTTGTAATGGCCAACGGCATACCCTGTAAAGGTGTTGTTCTGACGCAGATTTCCCGGTTCTGGTTTGATTTTTTGAGCCCTGAAATTGAGCATCATCTGATTAGTGATGATGTGAGCAGTTTTCCTGAGCCGTTCTGTAATTGCGGCGAGCAATTGACCGGTCGCAGTATGCTCGTTAAAAAGGTCGAGGTTTTGCCGATTGAGTGCGTGGTTCGGGGGTATTTAGCGGGCTCTGGCTGGAAGGAATACCAGAGCAGCGGCACGGTATGCGGGCAGAAGCTGGCGGCGGGTCTGAAGCAATGTGAAAAGCTGCCTGAATTGATATTTACACCTGCTACGAAGGCCGAGAGGGGCGAGCACGATGAAAATATCAGCTTTGAGAGGTGCACCGAGATTCTCGGCGCCGAACGGGCTGAATATGTCCTGGACAACAGTATGGAGATTTTTGAAAAGGCAAGTGACTATGCCGAGCGCAGAGGGATAATCCTGGCCGATACCAAGTTTGAGTGGGGTGTTGTTGGCGGCAGGATTATTCTGATTGATGAAGTTTTGACGCCGGATTCATCGCGGTTTTGGCCGGCCGATGCCTATCAGGCCGGAAGAGACCAGGAAAGTTTCGACAAGCAGTTTGTACGCAATTACCTCGAAAGCATAAACTTTGACAAATCCGGCCCGGGTGTCGAGCTTCCCGAAGATATAGTAACGAAGACCAGCGGCAAATATATCGATGCTTATGAACGGCTGACCGGTAAAACGTTCGAGGTGTAAGACTGTTTTGAATTCGAGCAGAAAAATCATTGTTTTCCAATGGGCACAGTTGGTTGCACTTACAGGAGTTCACTGCATAGTTGATTTGTTTTCGGCTATACCACCGCCGATTTTGCCGGCCATACGCGCTGAATTCATACTGAGTGTCGAGTCAGGTGTAATTATTTTGTGTGTTCACCTTTTGGCCTGCAACAGCGTCCAAGTGCTGTCGGGGCATATGCGTTCTGAAAAGAGACGGCCGTTGTTTATGTATATCGGCCTGTTTATGGCTACTGCTATTTGCCTTTTGGCTGTTTTGCCAAGAGAGGCAGGCGGCTTCGAGTTAATGATTTTGCTTGCAGTAGTCAGTGGCAGCGGAATAGCGATAGCACATCCTGAAGGCCTGCGAGGCATTCACTCACTGGGTCAGATTCCGGCGGCGACGAGCACAGCGGTCTTTATGGCGGGCGGCTTCATCGGGTACGCAGTTGGTGGATGGCTTCCGACTATTCTGGTTTCCGGTTTTGGGCTGAGGGGGTTGTATTGGCTGCTGCTCTGTCCGCTTGTCGGGGTTTTGTTGATTGTCTTTTTGAGAATCCGCCTGGCAGTTGAACCAAAAACCAGGGGTACAAATGAGTCGCAAGTAAAGGGTAAAAGGCCGGCTTTCTGGCCGATAATGGTTATGGCTGTGCCTGCGGCAGTTTCGACGACTATAGTTGCATCGCTTATGCCGACACGACTTGAAGAGTTGGGATTTGAACTTACTTTCGGCGGTTTTTCTGCGATGATGTTCGGTGCAGGCGGGGCGTTGGGTTCTTTCGTATGGGCCTGGGTCGCCCATAAGAAGTCAGAATTGGGCTGTGCGATTGCGGGCATGGTGCTTTCACCGGTTTTGCTGCTTCTCTATTTAATGCTTATAGGCAACAGAGCGGCGGTGTGGGTGTTTTTCGGCGTGGGCTTTAACGCCATATCATCTTATATATTGATGATTACTATGGCCAGGGGCGCCACCGGCCCGAATCTTGGCCAACGGATGGGCCTTATAGTAGGAGGTAGCTGGGCGGTGGCCAATGTCGTTCTTATGATTGTGGTACATTTTTTCAGTGTGAAGGCCCTTTTGAAAATTGCTCCTATCGGTTATCTTATTTCGGGTATTGTCGGGGTTTTCATTATGTACAGAAACACTCGGGCAGGCACCGAAGAATTACAATGAGATGAAAGCGAATAAAAAAGCAATTTTAATCGGTATGTGTATTGCGGTGGGGATTGTTTTAGCGGCGCATTGGCCGAGTTTGTCATCGACGGCACTTTCATTTGATGACGACCAGTATCTTCTTGAGAACCAGCTGGTTCAAAAGCCGGGCTGGGAATCCACACGTCGTTTTTTATGCGAAGTTCTCTATCCCTCAACTGTGCGAGGTTATTATCAGCCGCTGGCGATGCTCTCGCTGATGGCTGATTATGCGATGGGAGGGAGGGTTGACAATTTAAGGCCCTTCCGTATAACCTCTCTTGGCTTGCATGTGGCCAATACTCTTTTAATAATTGTTTTTTTATACCTGCTTTTTGGTAACTCGCCGGCCGCTGTTACGGTCGGTGTGCTCTTTGGGATTCATCCGCTGACTATCGAGTCGATTCCCTGGCTTTCCGAGCGCAAGACGCTGCTGGCCGGGTTTTTTGTTCTGTGGTGTTTGATTTGTTATGTACGCTTCAGCCGTACACAGAGTTGGCAGAGCTATCTGCTTTGTATGGTTTTTTTCATATTTGCGCTGCTGTCGAAACCAACCAGCACGCCGGTACCTATTTTGATGATACTGCTGGACTATTGGCCGCTGAAGCGGCTCAGTAAAAAAACTGTTATCCAAAAGATACCGTTTTTCCTCATCGCCGTTATAGCGGCGATTATTACATTTCTTTCCCAGAAGAACACCTCTTCAGTAACAATGCCGGGTGAACACGGTCTGGTGCGCATTCTGTTTATCATTTGTCACAATATTGTTTTTTATCTACAAAGGTTCGCCTGGCCTGTCGGCCTGTCGGGTTATTATCCTTTTCCATCTCCGTTTTCTCTCGGCCATCCGAAAGTCCTTGCCGGTGTAATCGGTACAGCAGTATTGTTCGTTATATTATTGGTTTCTCTGCGCTGGACGCGCTCTTTGGTGACCGGCTGGCTGTTTTTCTTTTTGGCTATTTTTCCTACTTTGGGCGTTATTGGTTTTTATCCGGTGATTGCCGCCGACAGGCACGCTTATATTCCTATGCTTGGTTTGTTTTTACCTTTGTGTGGGTTTCTGGCATGGCTTTGCCGCGGCTGGGCTGATAAATTATCACGGCGATGTATTGTTGCTTTGGCGGTAACGGCCTGCCTGGCAGCGGGGGAAATCGGCGCAACCCGCGCTTATCTGGTTCATTGGCGCGACAGCGTGAGTCTGCATCGGTATATGATTAAACTGGCGCCGAATGTTACCGTGCTGCATAATAACCTCGGTAATTTTCTCGACGAGTTGGGTGAAAGCGAAGAGGCCATCGAACATTTTAATAAGTCGCTGACGATAAACCCCCATTCTCCCGAGGTCCACAACAATCTTGGCAATGTACTTCATAATATTGGAAAAAGCGATGAAGCGATAGAGCATTTTCGAAGGGCCATCGAGATAAGGCCCAAATTTTCACAGGTCCATTATAATCTGGCGCGCGTTCTGGCCACGCAGGGCAAAACCGAGGAAGCAATCAGCGAGTACCGCCTTGCGCTTCAGATGCGGCCGGAGAATGTCGATATTCTGAGCAATCTTGCATATTTACTGGCCGAGCAGGGCCAATATGAAGAGGCGGTTCGGCTTTACGAAAAAGCTCTTGAAGTTGAGCCCGACAATATAATCGCTCACGGTCGATTGGGGCTGGCACTGGCCGGTTTGGGTAAAAACGATGAAGCTATAAGACAGTTCAGAAGGGTCCTTGCCGCCCGGCCTGCTGATGTGGAAATGCTTTGCAACGTGGGTATTCTTCTCGAAAAGCAGGGGAAACTTACCGAGGCGATAGTGCAGTACCGAAGGGCGCTGAAAATTCAGCCTGACTATGCAAAGGCCAAAGGGCTTCTGGAGGAAGCATTAGAAAAACCGAAAAGATAGCCGAAAAAAACGGCGAATTGGCTGCAGTGTCAATCACCCAATTGAATTAAGACAAATCACCATTAGAAGTTTTATAGGTTCCAAGCTTTTGCGAAGGCCTTGAAGCTTCTGTCGTATGTTTTCTCGACATCATTCGGGAAGCAACAGCCGGGCAGCTCCTTAATAGCCAGATGACTCCTTATACAATCACAGCATACTCCTTTTTTGTCGCAGGGATATGTGCAGTTGCAGTTTTTCAGGTTCTGCTCTTTTTTGCATTCCATAGTTTATGCCTACCTTTCCCGAAAAGCGTTTATTTGTTTTTTGCAGTAGTTATTTTAGTTAAAAATCAGGAGAAATGTAATTCAATAATGTCCCTGTCGTTGAGGATATGGTTTCTTTGTGCGTTTTGGCCGTCATAGACGCCAGTGCCCCAGATTCTTGCAAACCGGAGTTTTTCAGCCAACTGGCGGTGGATGGCGGTGGCCATGTCCATAACGGTGGAGCCAGCCGGTAGTGTGAATGGGTCTTTCATATCAGGTTTTTTGCCGGGCGGCTTGGCGTAAATGCGTATGATTTTTAGCAGGCGAAAGAGCGCTGCAGCAAGAGCCTCGATGCCTGCGCCGGTTGCTGTTGAGATTTCGACGAATTCAAAATCGCACCTGTTGGATTGTCTGAGAGTATCGAGAGCGCCGTCTTTTGCGATGTCGGATTTGGTGCAGATGCAAAAGGCCTTTTTGCCAAGAACGTTGCCGTTTGCATCCACAGCAGGTGTCTGCTCATCGATAAGCAGACTTCGTGACTCTAAGAAGTCCAAGCAGATGCTCATTTGTTCTGCAACATCGGCAGAGAGGTCAATAACAATCGCTATCAAGTCACAGTTGCGATAGGTCCCGACCTGTCCCGGGGCGCTGTAGTCGGCGGTGACAGGAGGCATATCGACAAGCTGAATTTGAACATCTTCGAATGTTACCATTCCCGGCACAGGCGCACCGGTTGCAAAGGGGAAATCAGCGACGTTAACCTTTGCATTGGTCAGGGCGGCGACTATGGCGCTTTTGCCGCTGTTAGGCGTGCCCAAAAGGACGACCTGGCCGCAACCACCTCGCGGTACGTGGAAGATATCGGCGTGGCTTGCGCCGGCTTTTTTCGCGGGTGCTTCCTTTAGTTTGCTCAGCTTGCGGCGGAGGTCGGCCCGCATATGGTCGGTGCCTTTGTGTTTCGACATAACGCGAAGCATCTGCTCAAGCGCGAGGATTTTCTCGTCATTGGTCGCGGCACTGCGAAACCACTTTTCGGCCTTGAAATATTCAGGTGTCAGATTAGCAGGCATCGTTAAATAAACTAACCGCGGTTAAGTATTTTTTATTCTGCGACTTTTTCGGCTACAAGGTCGCCGACTTCGCTTGTGGAATAGCCCATTTTGCCGGCCTGCAGGCTCTTTATCTTGTTGGCGGTTACGAATATCACGGCCTTTTCCACGGTCTCGGCGGCCTTTTCTTGGCCGAGCGTGCGGAGCATCATCTGTGTCGCATAGATTGCCGCCAATGGGCAAATGACTCCTTTGCCGGTATATTTGGGAGCGCTTCCGCCAATAGGCTCGAACATACCGATGCCCTCAGGGTTAATATTTGCGCCTGCTGCGATGCCCATGCCGCCCTGGATTATTGCTCCGAGGTCGGTGATGATATCGCCGAACATATTGCCGGTAACAATCACGTCGAACCATTCGGGGTTCTTGACCATCCACATACAGGTAGCGTCAACGTGAAAATATTCTCTTTCAATATCGGGATATTCGGCATCGCCCATTTCGCAGTAAGCACGATACCAAAGGTCCCAGAGATAGACGAGCACGTTGGTTTTTCCGCACAGGGCGAGGGTGTTTTTGTCGCCCTTGCCTCGTGCTTTTTTGCCGTACTTGTGTGCGTATTCGTAGGCATATTTCAAACAGCGGTCAACCTGGTGACGGTTATAGACGGCGGCCTGGACGGCCACCTCGTTGGGTGTGCCCTTCATTGTAAAGCCGCCGACGCCGGTGTATAGCCCGGCGGTGTTTTCGCGAATCACGGTAAAATCAATATCTTCAGGGCCTTTGTCCTTCAGCGGTGTCTCTACGCCGGCGAAGAGCTTGACCGGGCGCAGGTTGATATACTGGTCGAGCGAGAAACGCGCTTTAAGCAGGATGCCGGTTTCGAGAATACCGGGCGGCACGTCTGGATGGCCGATTGCACCGAGCTGGATAGCATCGAACTGACGAAGCTCTTCAATTGCGCTGTCGGGCAGAGTTTCGCCGGTCCTTTTATATCTTTCGCCGCCGAAATCGAATTCGGTAAACTCGACCTTGAAATTGAATTTTTCGGCGGCGGTTTTTAATATCTTTACCGCTTCAGCAGTTACTTCCGGCCCGGTTCCGTCACCGGGAATCACAGCAATATTGTACACTTTCATTTCTCCTTTTTTCAACTCTTTGTTCTTTGTTAGTCTAAAATTTATCTACTTTTTTATATCCAAATTACCACTATTAAATTCAACCAACTTTTTCCAATTAATAATACCATTATCACAGAAATCTATTATAAACTCTTGAGTGAATAAG
>Ga0180432_10003884_pt1 | contig 20947 bp, 12 predicted proteins | sample SS_ome_10_FD_132414 | JGI IMG/M metagenome (GOLD analysis project Ga0180432, IMG submission 132414) | Hypersaline lake sediment archaeal communities from the Salton Sea, California, USA - SS_1_MS_2 metaG | ecosystem: Environmental > Aquatic > Non-marine Saline and Alkaline > Hypersaline >...
CAAGTACAGCACTTACCATCCGCGAGGCCCAAAACCGATAGGTTATGTTAACAGCGCCGGCAACCACGTAGTCCGTTACAATGAAATTTACTCCGATGACGACCACTACTTCGAGGACTGTATTAGCTCCGGCAGTAACAATTTCCCCAACCGTGATTCGGATATCTACGGCAATTATGTTGCGAACTGCTGGGATGACGGTATTGAAGCCGAAGACGACAATTGTAATGTGCGCATCTGGGGTAATTTTATTGAGTGGACCTTGGTGAAGATCGCAGTTGCCCCCACGAACGTGGGGCCGGTGTATGTCTGGCGGAATGTGGCAGGAGCAGGACGTAAGAATGATTTCGAGCCGTGGAACGATGTGGTGCGCGGCGGGTTCCTGAAGACCAATAGTGGCGGCGGTAAGATATACGTATTTCACAATACGCTCCTGCAGCCGGAGCCGCCAGTGGGTGTGGACTATCCGTTGGGCTGCGGCAGAGGGCTCGGCCACGGCGGACCGATGCTCAATACGATGAGCCGCAATAACATTCTGCACGTCAGTAACCCAAAGTATCCAAGCATCAAGGACCGCGACCACGACCCGCTCGGCGACTACGACTATGATTTATACAACGGCAACATCAATGCCTATCCCGGCGCGGAGCCAAACGGTATCAAAGGTGTTCCAATATATGGTCGACATAATGGGGATGGGGAATTCGCGCTTGATTCATCCAGTCCGGGGTATGACGCGGGCGTGGTCATCCCGAATTTGAATGACAATTACAACGGCGCCGCGCCGGATATCGGCGCACATGAAGCCGGCAGCGCGCCGATGGAGTTCGGCGTCCGTGCTTTTGGGGTTTCACTTTAATCGAGTGCCATTGGGAAGTATTTTTTGGCGTTGTTGAAGGAGATATCTTCGACCATTGCGCCGAGCAGTTTTAGATCGTTCGGAAGGAGTCCCGATTCGACATCGTTGCCGAGCGTGTTGCAGAGGATTCTGCGGAAATATTCGTGCCTCGGATAGGAGAGGAAACTGCGCGAATCCGTGAGCATACCGACGAACCGGCTGAGCAAGCCCATGTTCGAGAGCACGTTCATCTGGTCCTCCATCCCGTCTTTTTGATCGAGGAACCACCAGCCCGAGCCGTATTGCATTTTGCCCGGCTCGGAGCCGTCCTGGAAATTGCCGATCATCGTTGCGAGGAGGGCGTTATCTCGCGGATTGAGGTTGTAAAGGATGGTTTTGGGTAGTTGGTTGTTCGTATCCAGGCGGTCGAGGAGCTTTGAGAGCGGCCGGGCGGTCTCGAAATCGCCCATCGAGTCGCATCCGATATCCGGGCCGAGGGCTTTGAACAGCCGGGTGCTGTTGTTTCGCAAGGCGCCAAGATGAAACTGCTGGACCCAGCCGGCTTCGTGGTCCATCAGGGCCAAATCGACCAACATCGCGGATTTGAACTTAAGGCGTTCCGACGCACCTAACTCTTTGATTTGCAGTATTTTATCGAAGATTGCATTGATTTCACCTTCAGTGTACTCTTCAGCGTAAACGGTTTCGAGACCGTGATCTGAGAGCCGACAGCCGTTTTGGTGAAAGTAGTCATGACGTTTGCGAAGGGCTTCGATATAGGAATCATAGCTTCTGATGTCCGTATCGCACATCTGGCAAAGCTTTTGGATGAATCCATCCAGGGCCTGGATATTCTCGACGGCCATTGCCTGGTCCGGCCGGAACGCGGTGTGGACTTTGACGTCGAAGCCTTCTTCGCGGATTTTCTGATGGTGCTCGAGCGTATCGAGCGGTCCTTCCGTCGTGCAGACCAGCTTGACGTTCATTTTCCGCATGATATTGCGAACGCTAAAGTCAGGCGATTTCAGTTTTTCACTGCAAATATCGTAGATTTCACGAGCCGTATCGGGGCCTAACAGTTTATCTTTGATCCCGAAGGGATTCTTCAATTCCAGGTGGGTCCAGTGATAGAGCGGATTGCGAAGGCAACAGGGCACGGTTTGGGCCCATTTTTCGAACTTCTCCCAGTCGCCAGCCTCGCCGGTGACGTATTGTTCCGGCACGCCGTTGGTTCTCATGGCCCGCCATTTGTAATGGTCGCCGTAGAGCCAGGCCTGCGTGAGGTTGTCGAATTTGTGGTCCGCGGCGATCAGATCCGCGGGCAGATGACAATGATAGTCATAGATGGGCAATTTCTTTGCGTGTTCGTGATAGAGGGTTTGAGCGGTTTGGGTCTGGAGAAGGAAATCCTCCGTGATGAATTCAGTCATGAAAAAACCTCGTTTACTGTCTTGTTGGATGAATTACTCTGTTTTGTCCGGCTGATCCTGGGGATTCTGTTCAGATTCATCGTCTTCCCAGGACCGTTTAATTTTTGGGGGCTTGTAAGCGGCCATTTTTTGAGCCCAGTCGGAGATTTCGGTCTTGGTTTTCTTAAGACGCTGGGATTGAGGTTTGGGCCGGCTTTTCTCTTCCTCAATGACTTTGCGCATCCATAAATAGTAGGCGACCCATCCGATGGCCAAAGCTGGTATGGCGATGATCATGAAAACTTTATACCACATTATATGGACCCTTCATTCGTGCCATATCTCGATTATCAGCCAGTTCACTATTTTGGGCCATCATACTCGAATCGTTCGATAGAGTCAATATGGCGTCTCTAAATGGATGGACGTATCCGCCGCTGAGTGGGCGACGTTTCAGGATTCGTTGCTATTGGATGGATGAAGGAAGAAAAGAAAATGAAAGAGTTGTCGTTTTTTTCGGCAATATTTTCGTGGTGAAGACGCTCTATAAGAGGAAAAACGGGTTGGCAGGATTGATTGTTGTAAAAAGGGCTGGTGCGGAGGGCGCCGAGGGCGCGTGAAAAGGATTTTTTCGCGCCTTCGGCAGTCCGTTCAACGATGCGGACGAAAGACCCGGTCGATGTCACCTTCAAGGAAAAGATATTCATAACGTAAGAATATTTTCTAATCCCTTTGCGAGCCGGCCGATGCCTTCGGCGGCCGTCTCTTTCTTCAAGGCGCCATAGGCCACCCGCAAACAACATCCATCCTCAGCGCCGAAAGTCGTGCCGGGAATGACGGCGACCTTGTATTCTTCGATCAATCGCCGGACGAGCGTCATAGGGTCCAGGTTTTTGTGGATGCGGAGCAGAAAATAGAAGGCGCCCTCGGCACGAGGGACGGTAGCCAAATCCGCTATATCGTCCAGTGCATCCAGAAACATCCGCCGGATTTCACGTGTCGTTTTCAGTTTGTCGAGGCAGTACGAGCGGCCGGCTTGCATCGCCCCCGCCGCGGCCCATTGCGAGATCACCGGCGGGCAGATCAGAACCGTGTCCTGGATTTTCCAGACCGGCAGGTAAAGATAGTCCGGGATGACCATCCAGCCGATCCGCCAGCTCGCGAAACCGTACGCTTTGGAGAGGGAGTAGAGTGAGATGGTATGTTCGGCGCTACCTTCAATCGAACCCGGCGAGAAATGTACGGCGTTATCATAGGTAAAATATTCATACGCTTCGTCGCTGATATGGTAGATGCCGTTTCGTTGGCAGATTTCGTTCACTTCTCGCAAGTCCGATTCACGATAGACAACACCGGTCGGATTATTCGGAGAGATAGTAACGACCGCGCGCGTTCGACGGGTTATCGCGGCGGCGATGGCTTCAGGCTGCAATTGGTACTCATCGTCGGTCGGGACGCAAACCGCTTTACAATCGGCAATCGCCACGGCCATTTCATGATTGAAATAGTAAGGCACTTGAAGAACGATCTCGTCGCCCGGGTCCGCAATCGCGAGAACGGCATTGACGAATCCCATGTTCGCCCCGGCGGTAACGACGATACGCCGACCGGCCAAAGAAATACCGTTCTCCGTTTCGAGCTTGCGCTCGACGGCTTTGAGCAATTCCGGGATGCCCTGGACGAGCTTGTACTTATGGTTCTCCGGATCGGCGAGGAACGCCTGGATGGCCTCGATAGCCTCCGGCGGTGGGCCGTAATAAGCAACGCCCTGGCCGAGCGAAATCGTCCCCGGATTATTACGAATCAGCTCCCCGACCATCGGGATGATCGGGGGCTGCACGGATTGCATCCGGAGACTATCGTACATCGCTGGTGGCCCCTGCCTCACGCCGTATAGGTTGAGGCGGCGGTCGTTCCGCCCCGGCCGGTCCAGTTCGTATGGAAGAATTCGCCTCGCGGCTTGTCAACCCGTTCGTACGTATGGGCGCCGAAGTAGTCCCGCTGGGCCTGCAGCAGGTTCGCGGGCAAACGTTCGTGGCGATAGCCGTCGTAGAAGGCCAGGGCCGAGCTCATGGCCGGCATGGGAATACCCAGTTCGACCGCGGTGGTCACAACGCGACGCCAGGACGTCTGGGCTTTTGTGACGGCTTCCTTGAAGAACGGATCGAGCAGCAGATTCGTCAGGTTGGGCTCTTTGTCGAAGGCGTCTTTGATCTTGCCTAAGAAGACGGACCGGATGATGCAGCCGCCTCGCCACATCAGGGCGACGCCGCCATAGTTCAGGTTCCAGCCATAGTCCGCCGCGGCGGCGCGCATGAGCTGGTAACCCTGGGCGTAGCTGACGATTTTCGAGGCGTACAGGGCCTGACGCAGATCGTCGACGAGTTGATCCTTGTCGCCTTTGAAACCGGTTTCGGGACCGTTGAGCACTTTGGACGCCTGGACGCGTTCTTCTTTCAGGGCGGACAGACACCGACCGAAAACGGCTTCCCCGATGAGCGTCAGGGGCTGGCCGAGATTCAGGGCTTCGATCGCCGTCCATTTGCCGGTCCCTTTCTGGCCGGCGGTATCGAGGATCAGATCGATCACTTCGTTGCCGTCCTCGTCTTTGTAACCGAGGATGTCGCGCGTGATTTCAATCAGGTACGAGTTCAACTCGCCCTCGTTCCACTTAGAGAAGCAATCGTGCATCTCCTGGTTGGTCATCCCGAGGCCTTCTTTCATCATCTGGTAGGTCTCGCAGATCATCTGCATGTCGCCATATTCGATGCCGTTGTGAACCATCTTGACGAAGTGCCCGGCCCCGTTTTCACCGACCCAGTCGCAACACGGATCGCCATCGTCGGTCTTGGCGCAAATGGCCTGGAGGATCGGTTTGACGTGTTCCCAGGCGGGAGGCGAGCCGCCGGGCATGATCGACGGGCCGAGCAGCGCGCCTTCTTCGCCGCCGGAGACACCCGTGCCGATATAGAGTTTGCCCTTGCTCTCGACGTATTCGGTCCGGCGGATCGTGTCGGGAAAGTGCGAGTTGCCCCCGTCGATGATAATGTCGCCGTCTTCGAGATGGGGTAACACTTGCTCGATGAAGGCATCGACTGCGGCGCCGGCCTTGACCATCAGCATCACCTTACGCGGCTTGGCGATGGCCCCGACAAATTCTTCGATACTATGACAGCCGATGATGTTCTTACCTTTGGCGCGGCCTTCGATGAAGTTGTCCACTTTCGATACGGTTCGGTTATAACAGGCAACGGTAAAGCCCTTACTTTCCATGTTGAGGATGAGATTTTCACCCATGACGGCCAGGCCCACCAGGCCAATATCAGCTTGTGCCATTTTAAGCTCCTAACTTCTTTTTATAACACTTTCTTCCGGTTTTAATCTTGAGGCTCATAGACTAACCGCTTATTTTCTTGATTTTGAACAAGAATGCAATATTTATTTATGTTTAAAGCTCGTTCGTCGCATAGGTTTGTGAAAACAATGTTTTCTTGATGCTCACGCAAAAAAGATGTCACCCCCCCCACTCTGTCGTAAATCTATAACAATTCAACATTTATAGTGATTTCACGATTAACTTCTGTCCCATTGCAGATGTGATGCATCGAATTAACCCAGAGGGGTTTGTGAGATGTCGCCGCGCCGGGTCAACATTTTGATACTCTTCGTATTTCACCAAACGCCGGAGACGCTCGACGAAAATGTTGCCGAACACTCGGCCCCTGCCGCACGGTGCCGATCGCAATCCCTACCTCCTCCATCGCCCTGCTCATCCGTTGCTCAGGAAACCATTGACGGGCCGGCCTTACACGGTAAGATACGGACAAAAACGTACGTCTGCTCGAACTCAGACAGATATCCCCGGAGATCCATAAGCTTGACATGAAAGAGGATGAGGCCGTGTTGTTGTATTAGCGTACAGGCAGCACCCTGGCCCTACAAAGCAAATGTGTGGTTCATAGTTCACTGTCCCCAGTCAATGGCTGGAAACGGATTTTCCGGGACGAGGAATGTTTACAATGAATTCAAGAGAACGTGTTGAGATGGCATTGAATTTTGAGCAGCCGGACCGACCGCCTGTGTTTGCCTCATTTGTCCCCGAGATCGAGGCACGCCTGAGAAGTGAGTTTGACATATCTGATGCGGATGTCGGCGTCGCCCTGGGCAATGACATGGTCAAATGCTGCGCCGGCATGGAAATGAGTTTCTACGGCCAGCCCGAGCCCGAGTATGTGGATGCATGGGGCATCCGCTGGCGCTATGTCAAGAACGATTCCGGGGCGTACACGGAGATCGCGGAACACCCGCTGGCCGGCGACATGCGCAAGCTGGATGCGTACGAGATTCCCGACCCTCTTGAGGATTCTCAGTACGAGGACTTTCGTTCAAAAAAGGAACTGTACGGCCATGAAAAATGGCTGATCGGCTCTTCGCAGATCAGCATCTTCGAGGCCTGCTGGTATCTTCGCGGCCAGGACACGTTCCTGATGGACATGGTGCTGGAGCCGGCGTATTGCGAAAAGCTGATGGACAGGGTCATGCCGTTTGCGCTGAACGCTTCCAGAAAGTACATTGAACTCGGGGCCGATATGGTGTGGTTCGGTGACGATGTGTCCATGCAGACCGGTATGATGATGTCCGTCGATATGTGGCGCACATACTTGAAACCGCGTTACGCGTACCTCTTCGCGGAATGCAGGACGCTCAATCCGAATATAAAGATCGCTTACCATAGCTGCGGTCAATGCACCGGGGTCCTGGACGATATGATCGAGATCGGACTGGATGTGTTGAATCCCCTGCAGCCCATGGCGATCGACCCCTTTGAGACCAAAAAGCGGTATGGTAACCGGCTGGCCCTTTTCGGCGGTCTTTGCGTGCAACAGGTCCTGCCCTATGGTTCACCGGAAGAGGTCGGGAACGCGGTCAAAAAACTCATAGCCGAATTGGGCCGGGGGGGAGGGTATATCCTGGCACCGGCGCACCACATTCAGGCCGATACGTCACTTGATAATATCAAGGCATTGTATGACTCGGCGTTGGCATGATCGGCCCGCAGCATAGGCAATGGCAACGCGGGACAGTATTGGCCGTACAATGAAACAACAACGGAGTCTCATCATGAAGAAGAAGTTCACACCATTCCTCCTGCTTTTGCCGGTCCTTTTTAACCTATCTCTATGTCGGGCCGGCCAGCCGGCTGGGACCGGCGAAAAGACCGTTTATCCTGGTGCCGACGAACGAACGCCATCCTATTCGCAGTATTTTTCCTGGATAAACAACACCAACGAGGGCAGTACCGAGGCCCAGACCATGGCGAACCTTGACTTTTTTAAATGGCTGCACGATACGTACGGCATGGTCCTGGATATCTATGTCATCAGTGCCGGGGCCATCGACAAGGCAGGCCGATACGGCAAAATGGACTCGGATGCGTTCCGGCGCCAGTTCCCCAACGGCTTCGGGCCCATTTACGAAAAGGCCAGGACCATGGGCACGCGCTTGGGCACCTGGGGCGGGCCGGACGGGTTCGGCGATACGCCCGAAGAGGAACAGGCGCGCATCGACATGATGGCCGAACTCTGCCGGGACTATGAGTTTATACTGCTGAAGTTCGACGGCGTTGTGGGTGGGTTGCGTCCTGAGAAGCAGGATGCGTTTGTCCGCATGATGACCGAGTGCCGCAAGTACTCGCCCGACCTGATCCTTTTGAACCACCGGCTCAAGCTCGGCAAAGGCCTGCCACATGCGACAACGTATCTCTTGGGCGGCGCGGAGACCTATATCGACGTCCACATGTGCAACAACCAGACCGCGCCGCACCACCGGGCCGGGGCCATATCCCGACGGGTCGTGCCGGACCTGGTGAGGCTGACCGAGGACCACGGCGTGTGCATTTCATCCTGTCTGGATTACTGGGAGGACGATCTGATCCTTCAGGCGTTTAACCGGAACCTTATTCTTGCGCCGCAACTGTACGGCAATCCGTGGTTTTTGCGTGATGATGAATACCCGAAGCTGGCCCGGATATTCAACCTGGCCAGGAAGTACCGTGACATCCTCATCGACGGCATGGTGTTGCCCGAGAACCGCTACGGCGAGAAGGCCGTTTCACGAGGCGATGAATCCACGCGTCTGCTGACGCTGAGAAATCTCGCCTGGGAGCCGATCCTGTGCAAGGTAAAACTTGATGAAGAGATTGGCTTGTCCGTCGGGAAGACTGTTGAGCTTCGCCGGTACCATCCCACCGAGCGAATCATCGGAACGTTCAAGAAAGGGGATGTCGTCGATGTGGAGGTCCTGCCCTTCAGGTCCTGTTTATTGCTGGCCACGTCCCAACAGGCCGAGTTCGGCATCAAGGGCTGCGACTACGAGGTGGTTCGAGACGTGCCCGGCAAGCCCGTATTGGTCAAGCTCCTGGCCATGCCCGGTGAAAAGCGAAACATCGAATTGGTTCAGGGAAACCGCCAATTTACATCAGCCCGAATCGCCGGGCGCAGACTCAGGCCACTGGTCAAGGGCAAGGGGGCGGTCATCCGCTTTCCAGGCAAAAAGCTCAAGCAAGCGGTCCACCGCAAACTCGGCAACTTGATGCCCTGCAAAGTGCCCGCCGATGCAGAGGCCCTGTACGAAGCCACCTGCTTTGCTGCCAACAACAATGCCCTGGAGGCCCGTGCACTGGAACGCTCCGGCCCGTCACGCATCCCCCAGGTTGTGAAAGCCAGACAGGCCTTTCTTGACCAGCCTCTGTTCAATGAACGGGGCCTGTGGGACCGAAACCTCTTTGACGGCAATGACGATACGGCATTTTACACGGCTCGCAGGGTGGGCGTGGCACCGCTTGCAGGCGGTTCGCTTCGCATTGACCTGAGCGAATTGATCCGTATCGACAGGCTGGTCGTCAGAACCGGCAGCGAGTATGCACTCCAGCCGTTCAAGTACGATGAGACCATCCGGGCACAGGTATCGAGCGATCTGAAACACTGGATTCCCATTTTCCTGGTTGCCGACAAGGAAATCGTCATGAATCTTGATGCAAAGACCAAGCTGCGATATATCCGCTTCAATGGTACGCCTGACAAAATCGTCGAGATCGAGGGATACCTCAATGGCAAAAAGCTCGACCGTTCCCAATGGCGAGCGTCGACCTTGTTTGCCCGCTATTCGCGCGTGAGCGCAAGCAAAGCCTGGCAGCATTCATTTACGCTCAACGAGATCCCCAGGGGCAGTTACCTTGCCATCGCGCTCAACGGTCAGCACGGCATAGAAGGGGCATACGCTGCGATCCGTGTAAACGGCGAACCTGTCGGCGCGCCGGGCAGAAGCGTATCTTTTCCTGCAAATACCTGGGAATATCCGGCACGCAAGAGGTCGTCGAACTATACCTACTACGTGCCGCTCACAGAGGACATGAAGGGGGCGAAAATCGACGCGGTTGTGCTGGGACTGAAAAACGGGTCAGATAATTTCAAACCGGAGGTGTGGATCACCGCGTATCCGGCACCGTACAGTGAACAGCTATTGACATTGACTGAAGAATAAAGAGTTATATGGCATGGGAAGCAGAGAATGAATAACAATAATAAAAGAGCGATCGTTAGTGTTTGGTTTTGGGTGCTGCTTGTGGCGGTAGCTGTTGACAGCTCGCTGGCCCAAAAGGACGCGTCCGAGATCCCCGGCCTGACTGCCAGGGGCCGGAAGTGGATGCCGGAGATTCCTGATTTTACCCGGGGCGGCAAAAAGAATGATAAGCACGATTGGAACCTCGGGCCTACGGGCGCACGCGGTTGGATGTGGGGGATGCGTCTGCGTACCGATTATGCCCGTCAGATCCTCATCACCCAGGTCGATCCCGGTTCGCCCGCCGACGGCATTCTGCAAGTCGATGACGTCATTCTGGGCATTAACGGCAGGAAATTCGACAGCGATGCACGTATCGCTTTTGGCAAGGCCATTACCGAAGCAGAGAAAACCGAAAACCGCGGACTGCTGAAACTGATTCGCTGGCGCCAAGGTGAAACCGAGAACGTCACGCTCCAACTCAAGGTCATGGGAACCTATGGTCCCATGGCTCCGATGCATTGCCGCAAGTCGCAGAGCATCCTGGACAACGCCTGCAAATATATAGAGACAAACGGTATCGGCAGAGACATTACCGGCCATATCAACGCCCTGGGGCTGCTGGCCAGCGGTAAAAAGCAATACCTTCCCATGGTTCGCGACTATGCACATAAAATCCAGGTCAAAGATGCGTACGACATGTCCTCGTGGAGAATGAGCTACATGAATATCTTCTTGTCGGAGTACTACCTCCTGACCGGGGACCAGGCGGTTTTGCCCAAGATTCGCGAGATGGCGCTGCACCTGGCCAACGGGCAGAGCCGGGTCGGAACGTGGGGACACAACAATGCCGGTCCCGATGGGATTCTCAGGGGCTATGGTGCGATGTGCCAACCGACTCTTTCGTGCGCAGTGTCTCTGGTGCTGAATCAGAAGTGCGGGATTGACGAGCCCGTCGTGGAGCAGGCGATTCGTAAGGCCGAGATCTTCTTTCTGCATTTTGTGGATAAGGGCAACATCCCGTATGGCGATCACTCTCCCCGCGAGGTGCACGACAGCAACGGCAGGAATTCACTGGCGGTTATTCTGTTCGACCTGCTGGACAATCCGACTGCGTACTGGTTCTATGCCCGCATGACCGTGGCGTCGTACGGCGAGCGCGAAGAAGGGCACACAGGCAACTTCTGGGGTTTCCTCTGGGGTCCTCTGGGTGCGATGCGTGCGGGTCCGGAGGCCGCCGCGGCGTTCATCAGGGAACTGGAGTGGTTCTTTGATCTCGAACGTCGCTGGGACGGCGGTTTTACCTACCAGGGCGGCGCCAATATGTCCGGGGCCGAACACACGACGCCAGGATGGGACACCACGGGCGCCCGAATTCTGATGTATGCCATGTCACTGCAAAAGCTACATATTACGGGCAAAGGCCTGCGGGCGGAAAAGGCTCTGACCGGCAGGGAACTTGAAGATACGCTGCTTGCCGGGCGGGATTACAACACATGGTTCAGGGAAGGATACATCAACACGGATACTTACGATGCGTTATCCGGCAATGAACTGCTCGAGCGATTGAAGACCTGGTCACCACCGATGCGGATACGTGCCGCCAAAGCATTGGCTAAAAAGCCGGGTGATTTTGTGGGTCGGCTGAAAAAAATGCTGGCAAGCAGGGACCGCGACACCCTCTTAGGCGGCATATACGGCCTTGAGTATCAGAGACAAAAAGCCGGGCCGGCCATGGACGACCTGGTTGGCCTGCTGACTCATGACGATGTGTGGATACGGTTCAGGGCGGGCTGTGCGTTATGCGGTGTTGGCAAGGCCGCGCGAAACAAGGCGGTTCCCGTTATGCTCAAAATGGCGATCCGGACGTCCCCGGATGATCCGCGTGAAATGAATCAACGGTATATAAGCTACGTCCTGTGGGGAGGCGGGGTCAATGGGGCGCCTCACGGTTTGCTCCGACGCAATATGGACGGTGTGGATCAGGATCTATTGGTGCCGGCGATCAAGAAAATGATCAGGAACGAGGACGGTCTGACGCGCAGTTTTGTCTCGCGGGCGATTCGCATGATGAGTTTTGACGAACTGGCTCCGCTATGGCCCGACCTGGTGTGGGCGCTGAAAAATCCGGCGCCCAGCGGGATTATGTTCAATGCCGATATTCGTGAGACCTGTATGAATGTGCTGGTCAAGTATCGTTTCAAAGAAGCGATACCCTACATTGCTGACTATGTACGCACCATGAAGCAGCACGGCTCGGAGAATCGTATATACCGCGTTATGGATGCCCTGACAAGCTTCGGCGCCGCTGCCAAATCGGCGTTGCCGGATCTGTACGAGACGCGGAAGTATTACCGGGAGAATCTGGGGCCGGGCAAACCTCTCGATTTTCCTCAATGGGCCCTGGACAAGTTTATGGAAGGTTTGAATGAAGGCATTGAAACCATTGAAGAGGCCGCCGAGACGCCGGAGGATCTGCGAACCATCGAGGATTACATCGAAAAGGACACCCGCCAGAAGGCACACCTGGATTTATCGCTGCTCTATGAGAGCCGCCATTCGCTGGAGATCGCCTTTCAGTATTTTCTTGACTCGCAGCAACCGAACGGTTCCTGGAAATATGACCCGGCGATTACCGCGCTCGTACTCTACGGTCTGATGCTGGAACCGGTGTATATTCCGGATGCCAGAACCGACGAGGCTATCAGGAAGGGATACGCCTTTCTGGAGAAATATGTCAAGCCGGACGGCGGCATTTATGATGAGCACTATCGTAATTACTCAACGGCTGTCGGGTTAATGGCTTTTACCGCGACGGGAAAATCGGAATACCAGTCGATCATCGACAACGCCCATAAGTATCTGGTCGAAATCCAATTAGACGAAGGCGAAGATATTTCACCCAACAACAAGTTCTATGGGGGAATCGGGTACGGCGGCGACGATCGTCCCGATTTGTCCAATCTTCATTTGGCCCTGGAGGCGATTAAAGCGGCGGAGGAATGTGAAGCAGAGCCCGATGGGATGGTGAGATTCCCTGGCACTAAGAAACGAACGTCTGGGCAGGAGACTGTGGCGCCCCACTGGCTCAAGGCGCTGGTGTTTCTCAGTCGGACACAGAATATTAAATCAGTGAACGATATGGATTACGCCACCGATGACGGCGGATTCATTTATGAAACCGGTCATTAGAAGCCCGAGAGGAGTATTTCGTACGGTTCGATGACCTACGCCGGGCTTAAGAGTTTGCTGTATGCCGGAGTTGACAAGAACGATATTCGAGTGAGAGGAGCATATTCCTGGATTTGCCGTAATTATACCGTCGAAGAGAATCCGAAGTTCGGGACCACCTCGCTGTATTATTATTTCATGACGGCCACGAAATGCCTGAGGACTTTAGGGGAAGACACGATAGTGGATAGCAAGGGCAGAACGCATTACTGGCGGGAAGACTTCATCGAAAAGATCATCTCTTTGCAGCATGAAGAGGGCTATTGGGCTAATCCGGATGGGCGATACCAGGAAAACATCAAGGATTTAGCGACAGCGTATTCTGTGATAGCGATCAAACATGCGCTGCATGACGCCTATTAAGAACCGGTATCTCTCCGTCTCCGTGCGGCGCAGGTCGTGTTTAGAGCGTCAACCATACGACAGCCGAAAAAGGCCGGTCAAACCTGTCGCAGATCATCGGATCTGATGCAGTCTGACGCCGTGTGCAGACCGCGTACAATGCATCATAATACGACTTTGTGAAAAGGGGCGGCCAGCACCTCATGTTGAGATAAGCCTTTATTTGAAGGGTATATGCGCTGCAAAGCAGAAAGAACCTTCACAAGCCTGTATGTACTCTGCCGCAAGCGACGCCGGGAATGATGGCTTGCCGTAATCGTTCACCGGGATTTATTCCAGAGAGACTATGGATGAAACGAAGAGTTTAGCTCCTTTTGATAGGCAAAAATCACATCCGAATCAAAACAAACCTGTCATTCGGCAGAATTCGCAACAACCCCGAACTACACACTCTAATCACGTCTTATGCCCTGACAACATGTCAAGGAAAACACGTAGTGACTACCATATCCATAGCAGTCAGAAGTCTATAAATTGCCATAGAAGTGAATTGTTCGTTTGAATACGCCTTGTCGGTTGGGGATGTGTAATTGGGGGATCGGCTATGTCGTTTGTGAGTGGGAACGGGAATGCATCAAAAGAGCAGAAGATATCGTCATCTTGAGAAAATTAAAACATTTTAAACGCAAGGAGAGACGAAAATGAATACAAGAAAGAAATGGTACATAGTGTGTGTTGTTATGGCCTTTTCAATCATTGTGTCAAGCCAAACGTCTTTACCGGCTTCACCGATTGATATCGATCAGGTCATAAAAAATGTCGCCGATAGACTCGAGTCGATGCAGATGAAGGAGGGCCAAAGCAAGGGGGCCTGGCTAAGCAATACTGAATTTACCGGTTCAATCACCGTAGGAATGATCGATGCCTATCACCGGGTAGGTGAAAGCTCTTATTGGTCTTGTGCGGAATTAGCGGGACAGTATATCCTTTCAACGTCTGATGGCCATTTGTATTCCGACGAAGCCCTGGCTTTGGCACGCTTAAGCGATTCCATGGACGATCCGCTCGACGATACCTGGAGAACGGAGGTGAGTCGTTTTTATGCCGACATCAAGGAGAGTGCGATCGGTACAGAAGGCTATGTGGACTCTTACGCGGAGTTGGAACCATCCGCCGTCGCTCTCTGCCTGGCAGAGCATGTGGTTGCGGCCTCCAGCGTGGGCGCCGAAGACATTGAAGTCTGGCGACAAGGTTTGATCGACACTCTCTCTCGAATCGATGGCAATTGTTGTTTTCCTGTTTTGGCCTTGGGTTCAGCGACATGGGCGCTGGCCCAAACGGGTCCGCTGGATGAAACCCTCATTGATCCACTCGCAGACAAGACCTCGTATTGGGATATGAAAAAATTGAAAGATTTGCCCGATCTTCTCTTGAGTCACCAGGTGCCGGCCGAGCAATCCATGGCAGGCTGCTTTTATTGGCGCCTGGACCATAGTGATGGTGGATTGGGAGTCCCCGTATGCGGCTATACCGAAGATACGATATATGCCGCACTGGGTCTTATCGCCGCTTATCGAACGGCGCATACACCGAGAGAGGACGTGGAATCGGCCATTGGGGCAGCCCGCACCGCCTTGCTGAACGGCGTAAGCCCTCAAGGCTGGGTTTGTGAACGCCTTTCTCAAGAGGGTTTGGTTTGTTGCGTTTATGCGGGAGAAATGCTTCAGGTGCTTTGTGAGCTGGGATTTCTGCCAGAGAACGATCCCGGTGTTGTCTCGTCGAAATGATTTAAGCTGTTGTAACAGATTCATGGTCTGGCTGATTATAAAGGAGTTGTTTATGGAAAAGAAACGGAAAAAGCTTGACGCAAAATGTGAGATTTTATTCGGAGTGCTCATCTCGGCCCTCATCATAGGATTGAGTGCTGCGACATACGCGGACTCGTTCGGTCAACCGGACAATCCGCTATCTGGTGATCCGAGCTTTCTCGATCCCTTTGAGCTAAGAAACGTTTCGTATGTGGCTGATGTCAATCCATCGGAAGAAGTCGCAGGCGCGTTATTCTTAGATGATTACAACAGACAAAGTTCGATAGGGCATGTTTGGATACCCCGCAGGGCCGTTTGTCGTAGTTCGATCCGGCCGGACTGGACTCCTTAGCACAGCACCGTTGATACCAGCCGGCGTGGAACCTGCAACAGTGTAACGCATAATTTTGCACAACATTAGGTTCCATCCTATAGATGGAGACAAGTAATAATCAGGACGGAAGACGGGGGGTCTGCGCGCCGAAGGAGCAGGATGTGTTTTCAAGACAGAAGAGGAAAAAAAGCTTGCCCTTAACATTGACTGATAAAACGGCAGTCAACCTCAACTTGAATATTATGTATTGGATTCAAGATGGGAACTGGGCTTGATTGAGCGCGTCGCTTAGAGGAAACTGTAAGATGAAGCTGATAAAGTCCGAAAGGTCTGCTATCCGTATTTCAGATTCTCAAATCGCCATCTTTTCTGTTTCGATCTTGTGTCTGTTGGTCTTCTGGGTTGGGTGTGGCGATCAGGTTCATTTGCCTTCTTCAAGCGAATTGGCCGATTTCAATCGGGCCGGTCCGATCCGCCCTTCGTTAGATGTCAAAAGTCTGGTCGAGGCGGAAATAGACACCGGACCTTATCATGTTGTGCCGGGCGATGTCCTGGAGCTGACGATGCCGTCGATTATCCGGTTCGTTACGGCCGAGGAGGCCGCGGGCGTCGAGACTGAAAAGCCGTATTTGTGCCGAGTGAATGAAAGTGGGAAGATCATTCTACCCACGGTCGGCGATGTCGAAATCGAAGGAAAAACACTGTCGGAAATTGAAGCACTTGTTATTAACAGCTACTATCCTCAGTATGTCGTCAGCCGTCCTTCAGTCTTTGCCCGCGTCATCGAGTATCGAACGGCCAGGGTCTCTATTTCCGGAGCGGTTAGAAAACCCGGCATCTACTCGCTACGAAGCGATCAAATGTCTCTCGTGGCTCTTCTTATGGAAGCCGGAGGCATCATTGATGAAGGAGCGGCCGTAATCCAAATAGCCCATCGCAATCCTGTTGTGCCTCACCCTACCCCAAGAGCCGTCCTGGAGACACAAAGTAATACAGTCAGATACGCAGCCGATGTGACGAATACACTCGATATGCTTACTCCGCAACTCGACGCCAAACAATACGCGGATAACTACAATATAGAGCGGGAAAGAGATCAACGTTCAATTATCAAAACCGTTCACAATCGAAAAGAAAAGGGACGTCGAAATAAGAAGCCTTCGACGAATGATCCCGGTAGAGATATGCAGGTAGACGAAGATTTCGACAAGAAAGCGGTTGAAATACTCAATCGGCATAGCAACCTGAGAAGCGAACGCATCGCGGAATCATACCCATCCGAGGAACAGCAAGCCGTCGTGCTGCCGATTAAAGGCTGGAATATCCCCTTTACAGATGTTGTGCTGCAGGACGGTGATCGTGTGATTGTCGAGCGGCTGCAACCACCCTTGTTCTCTGTGGTCGGACTCGTCAATAAGCCCGGGAATTTCCCCTATCCCCCTGATGCTGAATATAACCTTATGCAAGCGTTGGCCTTTGCCGGCGGTTTGGACCGTTCGACCGAGCCGCGCTACGCCACCCTCTATCGGCTTAATCCGGATCGCACCATCGTCAGCGCCGTTTTTGAAGTGGTTAACACCGGAAACGGCTCGCGGCTGACAGAGGCCCTGAACACGCGAATCAAAGCGGGCGACATTATTGCCGTCGAGCATACGCCAAGGACGCGCACGAAATTATTCCTGGACACCGTATTCAGGATCAATATAGGAACGTACTGGCGCATGAACGACGCCTGGGATAATTAGATTTTGGAACGTAAAACAGTATAGATCGAACCCGAGATAAAGATAAGCGCATGATAAAACAAGCCGTGAACACACAAACAAAGGTACAAAACAACGGTCAAAAACGATTACCCCAGGCGGCTGGACTCGTGCCGACAAATCTTTTTCCAATCCTGTGGCGCAACCGATGGATCGTATCTGTGACGATTGTTGTATCTCTTATGATCGGTCTTATTTATATTACCAAAGCCGCCCCCATATACACCAGCAAGTCCAGAGTGTATGTCGAGCAAAGCGGCCCGAGAATTCTCACCGAAGCGGAAGGGGTCATGACGCAATCGAAGAATTACCTTTATACGCAGGCGGAATTGCTCAAATCGACCCCCATCCTCTCGGCGGCGATCGAAAATATTGACACGAGACGATTGATGATTTTTGATAAGATCGATAATCCCGTGATCTACCTCCAGGAGAAAGCGCTCGATGTGACCGTTGGGAAAAAAGACGATATTATTACGATCGCCTGTGACGCCCCGCATCCGGACGAAGCGACGCAATTGGTGAATTCCGTCGTCGATGCCTATATCACTTATCACGAGAAACATAAAAAAAAGACAGTGGCGGAAGTCCTTAAAATACTCCAAAAACAAAAGCGAGAGAGAGAACAGGAGCTTGCGGAGACGCTTACATCAATGATGGATTTCAAGAGCCGGAATATAGCCCTGGCCTTTGAACATCGGAACAGCAATATTGTTCTCGACACCCTCGATCGTTTGTCCGCAGAAATGACGCACGCTCAGTTCGAAACCATTGAGGCGGAATCCGCCTATGAGACCTTGAAATCACTCCTGGAAGAACCGGAAGGAATCGAACATTACATCGAGATGGAAAGCGCGGAGCGAGCTTATTCCCCGACGACGAATGAAAGAATCGAGCTCAAGATGAGGCTCAAACAGCTTGAGGACGAATTGATCGATCTCACGTCGCGTGCCAAGCCCGACCATCCCTGGGTTCAAGCGTTACAGCAGAGGGTTGACCGGGTCAAGAAGCAGCTTGCGGACTGGGACAGAGGATTCCTGCGGATTCGCTTAGCGATCGTTGAAAGAGAATACGAGCAAGCCGAAGAAAAGGAAAAACAAAAGGCCCGTCTTTTTGAAAATCAGCGTCAACAGGCCATTCAACTCCAAAAACAACTCTCTGAATATACCATATTGCAATCTCGCTGGGACCAGACGAAAAAGCATTGTGATATTCTCGATAACCGCATAGAGGAAATTAATATTACCGAGGATGCCGGTTGTCTCAATATCAGCATTCTTGAAGTTGCGCGTCCCTCTGAAAAGCCCTCGGGGCCCCATAAAGCCAAATACTTAACCGCAACAACGATCCTCGGTTTTATCCTCTCCATCGGCCTGGCCCTGTTGAGGGAAGAGCTGGACCAGCGACTCCATTCGGTTGACGATATTGCAGGTTTTCTCGACCTGCCCGTTTTGGGCACGATGCCCTCCTTCTCGCAAAGACATAGTTCCGTATCGCTGGGCCAGAAGGTTCACCTGGACCCGATGTCCTCCTGGTCGGAAGCTTGTCGAACGATCCGTACGGCGGTCTTTTTCGGTGCTCCCAAAGCCAGGGCCAAGACCATATTGGTGACCTCCCCCACACAGGCGGACGGAAAAAGTACACTGGCAAGTAACCTGGCGATCGCCATGGCCCAGGCCGGACAAAAAACGCTCATCCTCGACGCAGATTTCCGAAGGTCGATGCAACATGAGATTTTTGAAGTCAATCACCAGAACGTCGGATTGAGCACGATCCTTGCCGGGATTACACCATCGGCCGATGCGATTCGATCCACTCACATTGAAGCCCTGAAATTGCTCCCGTGCGGGCCGGAAGTGCCGAATCCATCGGAGATGCTCAATAGCGATGTGTTTTCTCAACTTTTGGAGATACTCTCAGACCGCTATGACCGGATTATTATCGATTCGCCTCCGGTCATGCCGATCACGGATGCGCTGATTCTCGCCGCCATCTGCAATATCACCATTTTGGTCGTGAGAATGAACAAGTCCACTCGAAAGACCAGCCTTCATGCCCGAGATGGGCTGTTAAGCATTGGGGCCAACGTTCTCGGAGTCGTCGTCAACGACGTTCCCAAAGAAGGTCACTACGGCTATTACGGCACCTACAGGCATTATCGGGATTCCAACGACTCGGATCGAGAGCGTTCGCGTAAGAAAGTCGCCGACGGCAGACAGCAACCGGCGGTGACCGTTTTAGACAGGGCAGCTCGCTTTGTGGGCTCGTTAGAATAAGGATTTCAAATGATCACTCGTATCAGGAACAACGTGTCGGATGCTTATACGAGTCCGTTTGACGAAGCGATTGAATGGCTTCTGATAACCCTCCTGGCGTTTATGCCGTTGGCCTTTGGCGCCGTGGAAGCGTGGAGCGAGCAGGTCGTTATCACACTCGCCGGGGCCATCAGCATCTGCTTTCTCTTGAAGCTTATCTATGAAAAAGATACGCGTATCATCTGGTCCTGGGCGTATGTACCGCTTGCGCTGTTTATCGCCGTCGTCCTTTTCCAACTCATTCCGTTGCCCGCACGCGTCATAGGCGCATTGTCTCCGAGCACGGCCCTCATGAAAAGGGAACTCTTGGGAGATTTAGCCAATTCGGAAGATCTGCTCAGCTCGATGACGCTGAGTTTCTATCCGTATGCGACTCAACATGATCTCCGTTTGGTGCTCGCCGTCACAGCGGTTTTCTTTGTGGTCGTCAATATCTACCGCCGAACCGAACAAGTCCGACGTCTCCTTGCCGCCGTTGCAATCATTGGCGCTGCCGTCGCGGTGCTGGCCCTGGGACAGGATATTCTGGGTAATGGCAAAATTTACTGGCTGGTCTCTCCCGGGAGAGGAAAAGCCTACTCCGGTCCTTTTGTCAATCACAGCCACTACGCTCAGTTTATGAACTTGTCTCTTGGAGCAGCGCTCGGCCTGCTCTTCTTGAAAATCCAAGAGACTTTTAGAGGACGACGGATTGTCGCACCCGTGGTATTTCAACATCTCCTCACGCCACGAACGAGGACCCTATGGCTCCTTGTGGGTATGATCATGCTGGGTGTGACGACGGTCTTCTTGTCGTTGAGCCGGGGCGGCATGGTCAGTCTGTTTGTCGCCGCGGGCATCACGACATGGATCCTGAGTACCACGCAGTCGATCAAAGGCCGAGGGTGGATCATGGGCATCATCGCCTTTGGGGCATTTATCTGCATTCTATACGTTGGTTTTGATGCCGTTTATTATCGTTTGGCGAGTCTCAGAGATGTGCACCAGGTTGAAGGGGGACGCTGGCAAATCGTTAAAGATATCTTCCTCGCCTGTACCCACTTCCCTGTTTTTGGAACGGGTCTGGGTACGCATGAGGTGGTTTACCCCATGTTCGACCGCTCGATGTCGGCCATGCTCGCTACATATGCAGAAAATGAATACGCACAGGTTACAGAAGAAACCGGCCTTATGGGTTTGATCTTACTCGTTGGATTTGGAGTGTTTGTATGGGCGAGTTATGTTCGCGGTCTGAAAAACGCGCCTCATTCGATTCGCCCGGTTATCTTCGGGCTTGGTTTCGGACTTCTTGCGATTATGCTGCACAGCCTCAGTGATTTTGGTCAGCACGTACCTGCAAACGCCATG
>Ga0180432_10003885_pt1 | contig 20947 bp, 14 predicted proteins | sample SS_ome_10_FD_132414 | JGI IMG/M metagenome (GOLD analysis project Ga0180432, IMG submission 132414) | Hypersaline lake sediment archaeal communities from the Salton Sea, California, USA - SS_1_MS_2 metaG | ecosystem: Environmental > Aquatic > Non-marine Saline and Alkaline > Hypersaline >...
CCAGCCTTCCGGGAGCAAGCTGGACAACAGAGCCCATTCTTCGTCCATCAGTGTAGCATCCATGACAGTATGCTACACTTCTCCGGTAGGACCTGTCAAGTATTTAGGTTAGTGCTCATGGGGCGGGCCCCCGTGCCCGCCCCCCGTGGCCGCCCCCGTGCCCGCCCCCCTGCCCGCTCTCCCGGAAACCATGAAAACCTGGAGGGCGAGCCCCTTCGACTTTGCTCAGTGTTTTGGCTCGGGAGGACCCTCGCCCTCCAATCTAGCACCTTTTTCGAGGGGATGCTGAAATCTGACGGCTGAAATCTGAAATCTTATCGAGGCCGCTCGTTTCCTTCTCACCGCGTATAGGTGTAGGTCCGGTGGCAACGGCCGTAGCGGTCGTAGCGGTAGGTGACGCGCCGCTCGCAGGGCGACCCGTAGGCGGCGCGGTGAAAGCAGCCGGAGGCCGCGGCGTGGAGACCCGCGCCCACGGCCAGGGCCGCGAGGGCTCCGCCCGGGCTGCTCTGGTGCGCGGCCGAGACCAGCGCGGTGTCTCCCGCGGCGTGCAGGCCCACGCCGGTCCAGAAGGCTCCGGGGCGGGTGCGCGCGGCGTGCGCGGTGGGATAGCCGCGATGGTAGGGGCGACAGCAGCCCGAGGCCAGGAAGACGCCGCCGAGCAGGACCAGTCCGATGAGAGCTTTGCGGTTCATGTCGATCTCCTCCGTGTTCGTTCGTCCTGAGAGAAATGCGAAGGGCGTGCCGATCCGGATTTCGCGGAGGATCTTTTCGTATCTCCTTGGTCCATAGAAGGTTGCCGTTTCGCCGCGGGATGTGCGCGCCGATGCCTCCATGGTCTTTTGGAAAAAAGTGGACGCCGGCGTCGACGCGGGAGGGCAAGGGTTTTCCTTCCCTTTTCCTCTCCGTCGGCGTAGGATCTCGCGCGGATCGGCAAGGCGACGGAGAGGTCTCGTGCCCACAGACGGCAAGACATTCGAGAAGCAGCTGGAGGACGCGCGGACCGCGCTCCAGCTGGCCCTCTACTTCCTCCGCACCATCCTCGAGGACCGCAAGAAGGGGCTCTACCTCGTGTTCCTGGAGGAGGACCTCTGGAAGGCCGCGGAGAAGAGCCCCATGGCCTCCTTCCTCAAGAAGTACCAGGGATCCGCGAACGCCCCGGGCCCGCCTCCCGGCCGGGAGACCTGGAGCGACCTCGTCGTCAAGCGGCTGGGCGACGAGCTCGTCCTGCTCTGGCGCACCCGCGAGCCCGACGAGGTCTCCTACGCGCTCGTGAAGAAAGGCATCCGCATCGTGCGCGGCCTTCTGAGAACGCTCCGCAATCCCGACGGATCCGATCCCCGGGTCCGCAAGCTCGTCGCCCGGCTCTCCGACCGCCGCTCGGCGCGGGAGACGTTGCGCGAAGTCGTGACACGAGGGTAGTCCTGCGGCGCCAAACACGGAGGAAAGGCAGCGCCTTGTTTCTTCGAGCCTGATCACGCTGATCGAAATCGGATCTCCGCCGATCTGGGGTGGGATGGAATGCAGGAAAGGAGTGATTGGAGGGAGAGCCTCCTGGCGAGCCGGCTGTGTTCTGGCTCGGGAGGACCCTCGCCCTCCAAGGCCGTCATCGATTCTGGCTTCTCATGAATTTTCGGAACAGAATGTTGAGGATCGGACCGAAGAAGAGATTCCTGGCCTTCCTGCTTGTCGCAAGTCTGTTTTCCTGCTCCAAGAGCACGGAGGAGACGGGGACGTCCCCATCGGACTCCGCAAGCGACCCGACGGAAGCGAAGAAGAAGGAGCTCGGCGAAGGATACAAGACGATCCGAGCCTACAAGATAGGAGACAACCCGGACAGCCTGACGCAGGAGGACGTCGATGCGCTGGTCGAGAGAATGGAGGCGCTGATCGAGGACCTTGCCGGAAAGGACGAAGCGAAAAAGATCGAACTCCTCGCCGAGGTCGTCGAGAAGTACGCTCCGGAATGCCGGGACGCGTTCAGGAAATACCGAAACACGGCTTTTCGAACCGAGTGCGCCTCGAACCTGAAACAGATCTACGTGGCCCTGATCGACTACAAGATGAATTTCGGGAAGAGACGGTTTTTCCCTAGAAAGGCCGGGGAGGCCTTCGTGGCGGAGCTTTGCGTGTCGAAGGTCCTTCTCGATCCCAGGATTCTCCTCTGTCCCGCCACGGGCAGGAGCAACGAGGGCGTGGATCCCGAGAAAAATCCCGAGCGCTTCACCGACTACGAGGGGATCGACAACGGCAGGGGATCCCCCTGCTCCATATCAACACTGAGAAACCAAAAGAAAATACCCAGTACAAGCATCCCCCTCGTGTGGGACAAGAAGGGCAATCACGAGGGGATCCGGCTCGTCCTGTTCCTCGACGGCCACGTGGCGTCGATGAGCGAGGAGGAGTTCCAGGAAGTCATGAAGAACATCCGCGCGGAGTGAAACCGTCGACAAGCGACCGGAGGGTAGGGGCATGGTCTCCCTCCAACCATGTGCGCTCCCGGCAGGCAGCAATTCCCATATCCCAAATCCCAACGAAATCACGGAACCTGATCCACCTGATGCAGTCCCGCAGTGACTGACTTCGCGTCTTTTGCGTTTCCCAAAATTACCTTCGTGTCTTCGGGCCTTTGTGCCTTAGTGTTGAGAGCCGCGTCACCGAAGTGCTGCGGGCTGGAAGCCCGCGGTCCGGGCGGTGACCTCGTTGTCAGTCTCGTAGCGCATGCAAAGTGCCGGGTTGTTGCGGCAAGGATCGCCGTGGTCCTGGACCGAAAGCCCCCGTGGCCCAGGACACACGCCTCCCACAAACGGCCACCTTGAAGAGGAGATCGATCATGAGGTGTTCGAGAACGTTGTTCACGCTTGCGGGCTTCCTGACTGCTTCCGCCATTGCGCCCGTCCTCGCCGGGGAAGCGTCGCAGACCTGGGTGGAGATCGACGGCGTCGTCTACGGGGCGAAACCCGACGCCCGGGGCCCCATCGGCGGTGGAGAGGGTTACCGCGACATCTTCACGAAAGGCGACTTCACACCGGGAAATCTGGACGCGCTGCTCGAGGCGCTCGCCTCCGCGAAGAGGGGGCAGGTCGTCTTCCTGCCGCCCGGAACCGAGATCGACCTGACCGCCCGCATCTATATCGAACAGCTCGTCCTCGAGATCCCCGCCGGCGTCACGCTGGCCGGCGACCGCGGGCGCGACGGATCGAAGGGCGCGCTTCTCTGCAGCGACGCCTTGAAGACGCCCGTCATGATCCGCGCGGCGGGACCCGATGTCCGGATCACGGGGCTTCGCCTCCGCGGTCCCAACCCCAAGCGCTGCCTCGAGCACCACCGGCGCGCCTTCGGCCCGGGCGGGGACGGGCGGGCGTACTACTACAGGTTCCCCGTCTCCGACGGCGTCCGCACCGACTTCCCCAGCCTCGAGGTGGACAACTGCGAGATCTCGGGCTTCTCCCACGCCGGGGTCTTCCTTCGAAAAGGCGAGGGACACGCCATCCACCACAACGCCATCCACCACTGCCAGTACCAGGGCCTCGGGTACGGGGTCTGCCACGACCGGGCACGATCCCGCATCGAGTTCAACCGCTTCGACTGGAACCGCCACTCCATCGCCGGCACGGGACGCCCCGGCTGCGGCTACACGGCGCGGAACAACGTGGAATGCGGCACGTCCCTCAGCCACTGCTTCGACATGCACGGGGGTCGCGACCGGAAGGATGGCACCGACATCGCCGGGACCGAGATCGAGATCGCCCGAAACACCTTCCGCGCTCCCAAGACCCCCGTCGTGGTCCGCGGCGTTCCCGAGAAACGATGCCTCGTCCGCCGCAACTGGTTCCCCCGCCATCCCGGCCCCGCCCGGGCCGTCCGGGCCGAAGCGAAGACGGAGGTCTCCGACAACGCCTACGGCCCGGAACCGGAGAAAGCGCGCTGAATCCGGGCGCAAGGGAAGGGTAGGGATTTCAGATTGGAGATTTCAGTCGAAAGGGGTGCAGGCTTGGAGAGCGAGACGCCCGCGCCCCGTGCAGCGCGGCTACGAAGTGCTGCGGGCGAGACGCCCGCGCCCCGCTCTGTCGCTGAAATCTGAAACCTGAAATCTCCAATCCAAAATCGAAAATCTACAATCCCGAATCCCTCCTCACTTCCCCTCCACCGACCGGATGTACGCCTCGATCTGCTCGCGCGTCGAGATGTTGGGAACGAGCTCGAGGTAGGCTTTCAGGTCCTCGACCGCCTTCTCGTGGCGGCCCATCTTCCGGTGGATCATCCCCCGGACGAGACGCGCGTCCGGCAGCTTCGGGTCGAGCTCGATCGCGCGCGAGGCGTCCGCGACCGCCTTTTCCGCCTTCCCCGTCATCATGTACGCGTAGGCCCGCCCCAGGTGCCCCCAGGCGTGGTCCGGCTCCGCCTCGAGGAAGCGGTCCAGATCGGCCAGGCCCTCCTCGATCTTTTTGAGCATGCAGCGCGCCGCCCCGCGGACGTAGTACCCCCTCGTGCATGCCTCGTCGAGCGCCAGCGCCCGCGCGCCGTCGGCCAGGGCCTTCTCCGGTTCCGTCCCCCGGCGGATCCGGGCCTCGCCCCGGAGGGCGAACAGCCTTGCGATCTCCGCCGGCGCCTTCCCGGCGGCCTTCGCCGCATCGATCGCGACCGCCTTCTCGAAATCGGCGAGGGCCTCGCCCACCGCACCCTTGGCGAAACGCGCCGCGCCGCGGGTGGCGAGCGCTTCCGCGTCCTCGGGATCCGCCGCGAGCCGGCGTTCGGCCTCCTCGATGATCCTCTCCTGCTCGATCGCATGAAGCAGGAGCGCGATATAGGGCGCGGGAGCGAGACCCCGTTCGGCAGCATCCCGGAAGGCCTCGGCCGCCCCGGCGAGCCGTCCCGCAAGCCAGCGACAACGGCCCAGCAGAAGGGGCGAGGGGCCCTCCCCCCCGGCTTCCCTCGCCCTCTCGAAACAATCCAGCGCGCCCCGCCATTGCCCGCGGAAGGCGTACCACGTTCCGAGGACGCCGAGGGCCGGCGCGTCCTCCGGGTCCTTCGCAAGCATCGCGCGGGCTTCCCCGACCCGGCCTTGCAGCGCCCGGGACCGCGACGCCCGGGAGAAGTCCCAGAGGCGCAGATCCTTCCGCCCCTCGGTGACCGCGCGCGTCCCGTCCGGGGAGAGGGCCACGGTGGCGACGTCCTCCGGCGTGCCGCGGATCGTCCGGATCTCCCGCCCGGCGACCGTGTCCCAGATCCGAAGCGTATGGTCCCCCCCCGTCGACGCCGCGAGACGCCCGCCGGGGAAGAACCGGACGCAACCGACGGTCTCCGTGTGGCCGGCGAGGGCGTGACGTTCTCTTCCCGAGCCCGTCTCCCACACCTGGAGGATCTTGCCGTGGCCGCACAGGACGCGCGACCCGTCCGGGGAGACGTCCACCCCCTGGATGAAGTCCTCCTTCTTCCCGAAGGCCCGGATCGTCTCTCCGGTATCGGAGGCCAGGAGCCCCAGCGCCCCGTCCGGGCTTTCCGTGACGACCCATCGCCCGTCCGGGGAAAACGCGGCCGCTTCGATCACGTCGCCCCGGCCGTCGAGCGACCAGATCGCCTCCCCGCTTCCGGCGTCCCAGAGGACCACCTTCTCGTCATAGCCTCCCGAGAGGATCCCGGCGCCGTCCGGCGAGAACGCTGCGGTCGAGACGCCTTTCTCGTGCCCGGCCAGGACGAGGATCGCCTCGCCCGTGAACGCGTCCCACACGCGCACGGTCGCGTCGGTCCCCGCGGTGAGGATCCGCGTCCCGCCGGGAGCGTAGTCGACGCCGTGGAGAACGGCCTCCGCGTGTCCCACGAACCCCCGGAGCAGCCGCCCCGTCTCCACGTCCCACAGCTTTGCCGAAAAATCCTCGTTCGCCGTCACGACCAGCCGGCCGTCCGGGGAAAACGCCGCTCCCTGGACATAGCCGTCGTGCTCGGGAAAGAGCCGGGCCTGGAGGTCCTCGCCGAGCTCCCAGATCCTCACGATGCCCTCCTCGTCTCCCGAGAGAACGAGACGGCCGTCCGGCGAGAAGGCGAGGGCATAGACGCTCCCCTCGGGGTCGGTGAAGACCCTGAGTGTCTCTCCCGTCTCGAGATCCCGGACCCGCACGGTCCCGTCCGGGCCTCCCGAGAGGATCGTCCGCCCGTCGGGAGACACGGCGACGGCGTAGACGGGACCGTCGTGCCCGGGGATCGATCGAAGGGGTTTCCAGGTCGACGTGTCCAGGACGTCGATGCGGCCGTCCCCGCATCCGACGACGAGCCGGCTTCCGTCCGGGGAAAAGGCCACGGACCCGATCCAGTCCATCTGCACGGTGCGGTCCTCTTCGGCGCCGGCGAGGTCCCGCAGGATCAGGGTGTTGTCCTTGTAGCCGCCGGCGGTCACGGCGAGCTTCCCGTCGGGGGAAAACGCCACGGCTTGCAGGGCGCGGGCATGGCCGGGGAGGTCCTTGACGACGGTCCCGGTCTCGAGGTCCCAGAGCTTGGCCTCGCCCTGCCAGCCGCCCGACAGCGCCAGCCGGCCGTCCGGGGAGATGTCGAGGCACGCGGCCGGCCCCCGGTGCCCTGCGAGCTCCTTCGCCGCCTCGCCCGTCTCCACGTCCCACGCCGTGATCTCCCCGGCCGCGTTCCCCGTGAGAAGGAAACGCCCGTCGTCGGAGAGCACCGCGGAGGTGAGAGGAACCTCGGGAACGGGAAGGGCTTCCAGGACGCGTCCCGTGATCGCGTCGAGAATCCGGACGGATTTCTGCGACGCGCAAAAAACGCGCGCGCTTCCGGGAAGGAACCCGGCGCCCTGCACGATGCCCTCCCCCCCCTCGAACGCGGCCAGGGCCGGAGGCGAGACGCGAAGCGCGTTCCAGGCGCCGAGCGCCGCGGGAAAAACGGACACCCCGAGCCCCTCGTACGTCTCCCGGGCCTTCGCGTACAGGGCCTTGGCCTCCCGCCAGCGCGACGACGCGCCCAGCACGTCCCCCTGGGCGACGAGTCCGTCGGCGAGCCGCCGGACCGCCAGGCGCTTTTCCTTCCGCGCCTGGTCCGCGGCGGTTTCCGCCCGGGCGCGGGCCTTTTTTTCGTCCTGCCGGGCCGCGACCGCTTCCTGCTCGTTGCGCCTCGCCAGATCGCGCTCGTCCGCGATCCGCCGGTTCTTCTGCGCCGTGGACAGGACGAACCATCCCCCGAGGACCAGAAGGGCCGTAAGGCCCAGGAGGCTCGGGATCACGAATGCCTTCTTGCGTTTCATCCATTTCCAGAGGATCTGGTGGGCGCCGTACCGGACCGCTTCCAGGGTCCGCCCCTCGAGAAAGGCGCGGATGTCGGCCTGGAGCTCCTTGACCCCGGCGTAGCGGTCCTCCTTCTTCTTCGCCATGGCCTTGAGGCACGCGGCCTCCAGCTCGGCGGGAATCGGCCTCTCGGGGCGCCTTTCCCGCGGGGGTACGACCTCGCCTTCCACCGCCTTGACCAGGACGTTCGTCGACGTCTCGCCCGTGTACGGGGCATCGAGGGTCAGGATCCGGTAGAGGATGGCGCCGAGCGCGAAGATGTCCGAGCGTTCGTCGATCTCCTCGAGCCGGCCGTCCGCCTGCTCGGGAGGCATGTAGGAGGGCGTGCCCATCACCTCGCCTTCGAGGGTCTTGCCGGCGGGCGCCTCGCTTCGGATCGTCGCCACGAGATCCTCGCCTGCCGCGTCCTCCCGGCCCAGGACCTTGGCCAGCCCCCAGTCCATGACCTGCACCTCGCCGAAGCGCCCGACCATCACGTTTTCCGGCTTGAGATCGCGGTGGATCACGCTCTTGCTGTGTGCGAAGGCCACCGCGTCGCAGACCTTGAGATAGATGTGGAGCAGATCCGAAAGGGTGGGCAGGGGCGCGGACCCTTCGGGCACCGCGGCGGGGCCCGCCTTCTCCGCGAGGTTCACGCGGTCGAGCAGCGTTTCCAGCGACTCCCCCTTCACGAGCTTCATCGTGAAGTAGAGGCGCCCGTCCGGGTCCAGGCCGATCTCGTGGACGGGCACGATGTTCGGGTGTTCCAGCTGCCCCGTGATCTGGGCCTCTTCGACGAACCGGGCGGTCCGGCCGCGGTCGTCGCTTCCGAGGATGACCTTCATGGCCACGGGCCGGCGGATGTCGCGGTCCACCAGGCGCAGGATGGCGCCCATGCCGCCGCGCCCGATCTCGTCGAGGATCTCGTATCGCGCCTCCCCGCCGGGGCCTTCGAACACCGTGTCGGGAAGATCCGGGGAGGGGAGGGTGACGTCGGACGCGATGCCGTCTTGTTTCCTGAGGATGCCGGAGACGGACTTCCCGCCGGTGCCCGGCTTCTCCCGGAGGGTCTCGGGGATGCCGGCGCCGCTTCCCTGGAAGGAGAAGACCGTGCGTCCTTCGCCGGACAGGTTTTCCTCCGGGGGCGTCTCCTCGCGCCCCGCCTCGTCGCTTCCGTCGCCGGAAGGCCCCTTCGTGGGCGTGGCATCCGGGTCCGGAACGTCTTCGGGTCCCATGGCATCCTCCGGGTGACGACGTTTTCTCGCGAACCATCCTCACGGGTTGCTCTTTGTGGGAGGCGTGTGTCCCGGGCCGTCCCGGCTCCAGGCCGGGACCACGGCGACTCCCGAAAGCCTGGGGAGGGAGATTGCAGATTTCAGATTGGAGATTCCAGTCAGAACGCCTCCCACAGAGAGCGTTGTTCTTCCGGAATCGTATCCCAAGAAGCGTACCGGGAAAAGTCTCTTGCGCCGGGTCGGGGCGCGCAAAGGCTTTGATCGGGGAAGAATTCGCTGGTAGCTTCCTCTCCGGCGGTTCTTCGGAGGCCGTCAAGATTGGAATTACGGATCGAGGAGTGTGGATTTCCGCAGGAGCCGCGTCCGGGAGCGCTGGCTTCCAGCTGACGGGCAGACAGACGGATGGATTGGAGGGCGAGCCTCCCGGCGAGCCACACAGACTTGCAACCGGTTGAAATTTGATGCCTCCAATCTGAAATCCCCAACCCATTTATTTCGCCGTGAAAAGCGACGAGAAGGAGGGTCGGATGAACGGGGAGGGTGGTCGCGATCCCGACACGACGCCGACGAGGCCTCCGGACGACGGCGGAAAGGGCGAGGCCGTTCCGCCCCCCCCGTCCGGTGATCCCGGCGGTTCGCTGATCGCCATCCACCTGGAGAAAAAAAAGGCGTTGTGGAGATGGAAACCGGATCGAGAGGCCGCGATCCGGGGCCTTGTGGGTGCCGACCTCGACGGGGATGACGTTGCTGATCTCCTCGTCAAGGGCGGGGAGTTTATCCATGCGTTGCGCGGTTCTGATGCCGGAACGATCTGGGAACGGGAAACCGGATTGAAGGTCCATTTCTTTTGCCTGGCCCGTGTCGACGGAGACGATTGCGACGACGTGGTCGCGGGATCTTCCGAGAACCCCGGCATCCTCTGTCTTTCCGGAAGGGACGGTTCTCTTCTCTGGCAATACAAGTTGCCTTCGGGGACGGGGGGGCTCACGAACCTCCGCGTGCCAGGAACACCGTGCGCAGGGATTCTCGCCTATTGCCGGGATTACTCCCTGCACCTGCTTTCCGCGGACCCCGCGACGACGGGTGGGATTCTCTGGTCCTTCTCGAAGGGGCGACAGATCGAGGCCCGGGGGAGCAGGCCGTCCCGGGAGAACGGGGGAAAATGAGGCGGAGGGAACGGCATCCCAAGAAGGAGGGCCAGCGGGAGAAGGGCGATTAGGCGAACGGTATAGGAATGACCGGGTAGGGATTTCAGATTGGAGATTTCAGTCAAAAAAGAAAGCCGCGGCGCTCCCGCTGAAATCTGAAATTTCCAACACCGTAGGGTTCACCGGACCTTCCGCATCCGCGCGAGGAACCCTTCCGGCGAGATGTCGGAGCCGACCAGCGTCAGGTCGTCCTGGACCTCCCCGTCGCCGTCCAGCCAGACGACGGTCGGCGCGCCGCGCACGCCGAACCGCTTCAGGAAGCCCTCCGGCAGGTCCCGCCGTCCGACGTCGGCCTTCAGCACGACGAACCTCTTGGCCTCGGACGCGACGTCGTCGCGGGAGAGGACCGTTCTTTCGAGCTCGCGGCAGCCCGCGCAGGTCTTGCCGGTGAAGAAGATCATCGCGGGCTTGCGGTCCGCCTTCGCTTCCTCCAGCGCGGTTTCGAGGTCCTCCCGGAAGTGGAGCTTCGAGGGGGCGCCCATGATCTCGCGGGGGTAGAGGGCGGAGAGGACCGGCACGTCCGCGCCCCGAAGCGCCGCGCCCGTCCCGAAGTAGAGGCCGAGGACCAGCGCCGTGATGCCGGCCGCGCGGAGCGCCCGCTTCGCCCGCGGCGCGGCGAGGTCGGTCTTCCGGACGCCGCGCCACAAGCCCAGGGCGACGAGGGGAAGCGCAAGCCAGGGCGTGAAGAGCCAGGCGGGCAGGACCGTCTTGAGGAAGTAGACGGAAGCCACGACGAGCACGACGCCCAGTCCGGTCTTCACGGCGAGCATCCACGAGCCCGCCCGGGGCAGCTTCTGCGCCAGGCCCGGAAAGGTGCCCGCCAGGATCAGCAAGGCGCTCATCCCCCAGGCGATCACGAAGAGGAGCGCCGCGCCGAAGAGCACGTCTCCCGTCGTCGAGATGTAGGTGAGCACCGCTGCGATGGGCGCCGCGATGCAGGGGGACACGGCGAGACCCGAGAGGGCGCCCATGGAAAGCAGCCCCACGACGCCTCCCGCCCGTTTCGCCGCGAGCCGGGACCGGAGACCCGCCGGCAGCTCGAGCTCAAAGACGCCGAACAGGTTCCAGGACAGGACGAGAAACAGCACGCCGATCGCGGCGAGCACCGCCCAGTGCCCGCTGACCGCGCCGAACGTTCCGCCGAGCGCCGCGACCAGCGCACCGAGCCCCGCGTACGTCAGCGAGAGGCCCAGCACGTACACCAAGGTGTGCGACAGCCCCTTCTTCCAGTTCCGGTCGCCGCCCGTCGCGGCGACCACCGCCGCCGTGACGGGGATGAGGGGATAGACGCACGGGGAAAGCGACAGCATCAAACCCGCGCCGAGAGCCGCGAGAAGGGCGAGAAGGAAACCCCGGTCGGCGAGGTCCTCGGCCGGCGCCGCTTCCGGCTCCGCGGCCGCCGGCGCCTCCGGCTCCGCGGGCTTCTCCTTCCCCGCGGGTTCTCCCGCCTCCTCCCCGGCGCCGCCGGCCGGCGGACCCTCGACGGGAACGCTGAGCTCCGCGGTCAGCGTCTCGGGAAGCGCGCAGAAGGACCCGCTGCATCCCGCGTACGTGAGGCCCACGCGCGTTTCGAACGTTCCGGTCGCGTCCGCCGGCACCCGGATGCGCAACCGGAAGGCGGCGCTGGCCTCGTACTCGAAAACGGTCTCCCCGGAAAAGGGGTCCACGTGTTCGAGAGGAGGGGGCTTCTCGATCTCGAGGATCCTGCCCGCGGACCCTTCGGCGATCGCGATCTCGACGGCGTCGGCGTGAACAAGATGATCCGGCGGGATGCGGAGCGTCAGCGTGGCGACAAAGGCCTCTCCGGGGCGCGCCGAAGCGCTTTCCACCCGGGCCTCGAGCGTGTACCCGGACGGGACCTCCTGCGCCCGGACCGCCGCCTGGACGAGCAGGACACCCGCGGCCAGAAGGAGTCCGCTCCTTCGCACGCTGGAATGGACCACGCGGTTTCTCCGCAGGGGGACCGATGGGTTCACGAAAGCGGACAGGTCCCCGTGGGGCAGCTCGAGCCGGTGTCCGAACCGCCCGAGGCGATCCGCGCGGAGAACGTCGAGAACTTCCGATCGACCTTCTTGCTTCCGCACTTCTCGCAGGTCACGTCCGGCTTTCCGCTCCCGGAGACCAACACTTCCGTCACTTCACCGCATTCTTGGCACTGGTACTCGTAGAGAGGCATGGCGCTTCCACCCTTCCTGCAACGATGCGGCCCGGCGCCTTCTCTCCGTCCAGGATCGCAGCTCTCGGCTCCGCCGTCCACGGGTCGGAAAGGACCGGGCGCGACAACGGACGGTCAGACGAGGGTCAGGTTCCCCTCGAGAATCTCGCGCAACGTATCTTCCGGGGTGAGACCCGTGAATCGCTCCACCTCCTTCCCCCCCTTGAATACGATGAGGGTCGGGATGTACATCAGGCCGAACTCGGTCGGGACCCGCGGGTTCGAGTCCACGTCGAGCTTGCCGATGACGGCCCGGCCGGAAAACTCCCCGGCGAGCTTCTCCACGATGGGCCCCTGCACGTGGCAGGGAGGGCATCGCTCGGCCCAGAAATCCACCAGCGCCACCCCCTGGCCCGTGAGGTCGGCGAAATTCTCGTCGGTCACGTTGACAGCGTTCTCGGACATGATTCTCTCCTCTTCATGATGTCCGGGGCGGCCCCGTTCACAAGAACCCGCCCCGGTGATTCCGCTGGGTTACCCTTCTCCTTCCGATCGGGCTTCCTCGAGGACCGCCTCGATCTCGCCCTCACTGCACACCCCCTCCACGCGCTTGATCTCCTTTCCGTCCCGCAGAAGCAAGAGCGTGGGGCAGGAATGGATCCCGTAGCGACCGGCCGTCTCCTTTCCGGCATCCAGGTTGAGCCGGCAGAACGTCGCTCGCCCCTCGAAACGCGGAGCGATCGATTCGACCCGCGACGCCTCCTGCTGCGCTTCCTCGGAAGACGACTTCCAGGCCAGCACCAGGCTGAGCCCCCGGCCGGCAATTTCCCCGAAGTCGGTGTCCGTCGCCTCGGGCACGACGTCCCCCAGAAAACGGTCGACCTCGTGCGCGGCGACCGCCCCCTCCCCGCAGGCGGTGACGACCTGCCTGAACGGCCTCTTCCGGCAGTCCCCCGCGGCCCAGATCCCCCGGTGAGACGTCGCCATGGTCTCGTCCGTGAGGATGTAGCCCCTCGCATCGAGATCGAGCGTCCCCTTCAGAAACGCCGTGTTCGGCGTGAAACCGACGAAAACGAACACACCGTCGCACCCCATCCGGCTCGTCTCCCCCGTGTCGAGATCGCGCAGGCGGACCCCCTCGACGTGCGCGCTTCCTTCGATCTCCTCGACGACCGTGTTCCACACGAACGCGACCTGGTCCCCGTGGCTTCGGAGACGGTCCTGGAGCGGCTTGGCGGCCCGCAGACGGTCGCGGCGGTGTACGAGCGTGATCTTCCTGGCGAACTTGGTGAGGAAAAGCGCCTCCTGGACTGCCGTGTCCCCCCCGCCGACGACGACCACCTGCTTGCCGCGGTAGAACATGCCGTCGCAGGTCGCGCAGCAGGAAATGCCCTTGCCCCAGTAGCGATCCTCACCGGGGACGCCGAGCTTCGCGTAGCCGGCGCCCGTCGCGACGACCACCGCGCGCGCGCGAAGCGTCTCGTCCTTCAGGCGGATGCGCTTGCCCCCTCCCGCCGGGTCCTCCTCGATGCCCAGCGCTTCTCCGGTCCGGATGTCCGCGCCGAACGTCTGCGCCTGCTGGCGCATGTTTTCCGTGAGCCGGAACCCACCCACCGGCGCCTGGAATCCGGGGTAGTTTTCGATGACGTCCGTCGTGGCGGCCTGGCCGCCGGGAGCGAGCTTCTCGAGAAGAACGGCCTTCAGGCCCGCCCGGGCCAGGTAGATTCCCGCAGTGAGGCCCGCCGGTCCCGCGCCCAGAACCGCGACGTCGCAGTCTAGATCCATGGTGTTGCCTCCTGGAAGGCGCAGACCCTCATTGCAAGGCTTGCAGGCGTTCCTGCGTCTTCTGTACCACTTTCAGTTGCATGTCGAAATGTCTCACGAGGCGCTCGAGCACCTCCTTTTTCTCCTTCTCCGTCTCGAACTTGCCCCGCAGCTTCTCGACCCAGGCCATGTTGGCCTCGACGAGCTCCGGGATCCGCTCGCTGTCGTGACGCACCGCCTCCTCCGGGCAGACGTCGTGGCAGACCCCGCACCGGATGCACTCCTCCTCGTCGATGAGCGCCCTCTCGTTGTCCTGGATGGAAATCGCGTCCACCGGGCACGACTCGAGGCACGTACCGCATCCCGTACACATTTCCTGGTTGACCCAAGGCATCCTCGACCCTCCTATACATTCGACCTCTGATATATACCCGAAACGGAATATATTAACCCCCGTGAACGCCGTGTCAAGGCCCTGGTAGCTGGAACCATTCGCGGTGCATGCAAGTCATGGCCTTCTCTTCCTTTCCACGCCTGACGCAAAGAACGCAGAGGGGCTTGTGGTTGAGTCGTTTCGTGATTGGGTGATTGAGTGGGTGAGTGGGTACGAGGTTGCCGCCGCTACAATCCCTACGCGTCCCCGCGCCTCTGGCTGAAATCTGAAACCTGCATTCATCCCCGGGCGACGGCCACGTCCCCGGCGACATCGAGAGTGCGGGGGAAGGCGCCTTCCCCGATGTCCTCGGCGGGGAAGGCCGTGTCGCCCATGGAGAGAATCCTCCCGGAGAGGTTCATCTTCGCGCCGGGCTCGCCCACCGCGCGGAAGGTGAGATCGGCCACGCGGCGCTCGCCCGTCAGGTCGGCGTCGGGGTCGGAGGTGTTCGTCCAGCCGAGATAGAGGGATCCCGGAGGCGATTCGGCCTGGAGGAAGGGATCGGAAAGGGTGCCGTCCTGCGCCTGGACCGAGACCAGTTCGAAGGCCTCGTCGTCGAAGAAGAGCCGGAGGCTGACTGCGCCCAGCGCCTGTTCTCCCGAATGCACGTTCAGGTGCAACACCACGGTGTCGTTCCCGGCGACCGTTCCCTGTTCCGGGGTCAGGCGAGCCTGTCCGGCCTCGAGGGGACGGGGGCCGTCCTCGCCGGGGGGGGAGCTGGAATCCCTGCTGCAGCCCGCAACGAGAACGAGGGCGAGGGCGAGCGCGACGGCCGGGCCGGCGCTCCTCCGGATGTCCAGACGATCCTTCATGGCGCGGCTCCTTTCAGGGAAACACCATCTTGCCGTCGGCGACGCGGCGGATGGCATAGGCGTCCTGGATGTTCACCAGCCCGTTCAGATCGACGTCGGCGAAGTTCGCGTCCGCGTCGCACAGCGAGGCGGTCCCCGCCTCGTACTGCGCGACGAGCAGGGCGTCGTCATGGTCCACATCGCCGTCGTTGTCCACGTCCCCCTTCAGCCGGAAGTGGATGTGAAGCGTCCTCTCGTCAACACGGGAAAAGGAGTCGGTCGCGCGGACGACGAACACGTTCTCGCCGTAGGCGAGCGAGACCGTTTCGGTCCACGCGCCCGAGACCGCATCGAAGGTGTCGGCGGGGTTCCCGTCCACGGTGACGGTCGCGGCGTCGAGGCCGGTGCCGTCCAGGACGATGCTCGGCGTGTGGACCGCGGCGTTGTCCTTGTAGGTCCCGAAGGTCAGCACGGGAGGGGTGGTGTCCAGGTGCACGGTGATGGGTGTGGTCCCGCTGTTCGAGGCGTAGTCCTCGGCCTCGACCTCGATCAGGTTCGGCCCTTCGGCGAGGTCCAGCGGCCCCTCGTAGCGGTCGGAGCCCATGAAGGTCAGGTCGTACCAGCTTCCGCTCCTCACGCGCGCCCGGACGCGCTTGACCGCCGAGGGATCGGTCACGTCGACCTGGAGGGTCTCGGCGTCGGCCGGCACCTCCTGGCCGTCGCTGGGATTGACGAAGGTGACGGCGGGGGGCGTTGTGTCGCCCGTGGTGGCGGCCACGATGTTCAGCGTGACCTGGCCCGCGCGGAGCCGGTCGCCGGGGTCGGTGACCGTCACGGAGAAGGTGTAGTTGCCCGCGGCAGTCGGCGTGCCCGAGAGGGTCCCGTCGGCCGCGACGGACATGCCGGGCGGCAACGTACCGCCGAGATGGGCGAAGGTGTAGGGCGTCTGCCCGCCGCTCGCTTCGAGGATCGTGGAATAGAAGGCGCCTTCCATGCCGTCGGGAAGAAGCGGGGGGGTAAAGGCGAGGTCGCCCACGGTTCCCGGTCCGGGCTTCCAGATCTTCAGATCGTCGAAGAAACTCACGGCGCCGTAGCTCCGAAGCGCCAGTCTTCCGCTGGTGAACCGCGGGCTGTACGCCTGGATCGCCACCTCGCCCGAGACCTCGAAGGTGAGATACGGTCCCTCGAAGGTGATCCGGACCGGGTAGTCGGTGCCCGCCGACAGGGACGCGTTCAGCCCGGCCAGGCGTTCGGCCGTGCCGTTCTCCCACTGGGTGATGTCGAACCCCGGGTTGGTCTCCCGGACGCGGGCGACGATGTAGGAGTCGGCGTCGATCCAGCGCAGGATCAGCCCGCTGTTCCCGTGGCTCGCCGAGGAATTCTGGAACCGGAGCGTCCCCTCCACGACCGCGTCCGACCAGCCGTCGAGCCCCGCGCTGGAGAAATGGGCGCTGTCGGCGTTGTTCCCCTGCCGGTACGCGCCGCCCGAGACGGACCACGTGCCGTTGCTCGGCGTCCAGAGCTCGTCGCCCACCGTCTCGAAATCCTCGACGAAGAGGACGTCCTCCTTCTCGTAGACGCGGGCGAGGTAGTGGCCGGTCGCGCCGGCGCCGGCGCTCGCGCGAAGCGTGTAGGTCCCGCCGGTCGGGCAGGTCCAGCCCGTGATGCGCACGCGCCCGTCGCTTCCCGCCGAGCCCGAGGCGAGCAGGGTCGTGCCGGTTGCGTCGTAGAGGTCGAGGTTCATGGCCGCGGAGGCGTCCGCCTTGGAGACCTCCATGACGTACGTCTTGCCGGCTTCGGCGGGGAACTGCATCCAGTCGACGTCGCCGGCGGGCACGATGGAGTGGTGCGCCGCCGGGCCGTTCGCCGCCAGCGTTCCGGCCTGGGCCACGGCGGCGTCGGGCTCGAACCCGTCCTTGAACAGCCCGATGAGGTGGAGGCGGTAGGAGCCGGGGGCGGCGTGCGGGTAGCCGGCGCCGGCGTCCTTCCAGCCGTAGACCTTCAGGTAGTAGGTGCCGGAGCTCCCGCAGCTCCAGGCGATGCGGGATTCCTTTTCGCCATCGCTGGGGTAGTCGTCATTTGTTCCTTCCAGCGTGCTCGCGTCGGACTGGTAGAGGTCGATCACCGTGTCCGTCTTTCCGGAGAGCCGGTCGGTGCGGAAGACGTAGTCGACGCCCCCGACGCATTCCATGACCAGCCAGTCCTCGTCGTCGGTCGTGAAGTTCCGGTCGACGAGGACGTGATAGGTCAGGGGGTTTCCCTTGACCTCCACGGCATTGGAGGACGCGTCGTCGGCGTACGTGTCGCGGACGAACTCGATGCGGTCGCGGAAGATCTCGTTCTGCGTGTTGCGGGCCGTGAGCCGAAGGGTGTAGCGGCCGTCGGCGAGTCCCGAGACGTCCCAGTTGTGGAGGGAGGCGTTCTGGACCGGGTTCGTGGACGTCGTGATCGTCGTCCAGGGGTCGGTATCGCGGGGGGTTTCCGGTGCGTATTCCAGGGTGTAGTCCTGGAAGGCGCCCGAGGGGGCCCAGGCGTAGCCCTGGACATCGACGCTGCTGCCCGTGACCGGCGTTGCGGCGTCCGGCGCGTTGATCTTGGCCTCGCACACGCGCGCGGCGTCGGCGCCCATCATGTTGTTCACGTTGACCCGTCCGTGCCCCTCCCGGCGGTCCCAGCCGGGGGCCTCGGTGTCGTCGCAGTACGCGCGGAGCATCTGCCGGACCTGCTCGACGGTGGCGTTCTGGGAACGGGCGGCGAGGTCGCTCAGCATCACGGCGACCACGCCCGAGACGTGGGGCGTGGCCATGCTGGTGCCGGAATAGACGGCGTAGCCGCCGCCGGGAACGGTGGAGCGGATGTCGCGGCCCGGGGCGGTGACGTCGATCTTGATGCCGTAGTTGGAGAAGCTCGCGCGCCCGTCGCTTATGTTCATGGCGGCCACGGAAAAGGCCGAGGGGCAATTGGAGGGTGAATGCATGGACCCGCACTGGTTGTCGTTGCCGGCCGCGAAGACGGGAACCACGCCGGAAGAGACGGCGTTGCTGACCGTGACGGCGTAGGTGTTCGAGTAGCCGTGGCCGCCCCAGCTGTTGGACATCACGTGCGCGCCGTTGTTGATGGCGTAGTTCAGGCAGTTGTCCAGGTCCGTGTCGTTGCCGCTCCCCCCGCTGCCCATGCCCTTCAGGCACATGATCCGGGCGGAGAAGGCCACGCCCACCACGCCCGTCCCGTTGTTCTCCTCCGCCGCCACCGTGCCGGCGCAGTGGCTCCCGTGGCCGTTGTCGTCGTCGGGGTCGTTGTCGTTGTGGACGAAGTCCCAGCCGTTCACGTCGTCCACGTATCCGTTCGAGTCGTCGTCCGACGAATTCCCGGCCGTCTCTCCGGGGTTCGTCCACAGACGGTTCTGCAAATCCGGATGATCGAGGTCCACCCCCGAGTCGATCACCGCCACCACCACCCCCGATCCGCTGGCCGTGTCCCACGCCGCGGGGCAGTCGATCTTCTTGAGCCCCCACAGGTCGCTCGAGAAATACGGGTCGTTCGGCGTGTAGTCCAGCGTCACGATCCGGTCGGGCTCCGCGTAGACCACCTGCCCCGTCTCCTGGATCGCGTGGCACGCGGCCCCGACCGCATGCGCGGGATCGAACCGGACGGTGAAGATCCCGTACGTCGGGATGTGCTTCGATCCGGCCGGGGCGCGGGCCGTGCGGGCCGGAAAGCGCTCCCGGATGCGTTGCTGGTAGGTCTCGTACGCCTCGCGCGGCGTGAGGAACCCCCGCTCGCGGATGACCCGGTCGACGTCAGGGAACAGCCGCTTCAGCTCCGTCACGCCGATGCGCTCGAACGCCTCTTCCAGGGAGGCATCCCCGCCGCAGGCTTCGGTCAGGCCCGCGCGCCCCTCCAAAACGTCGTCGATGCGGTCGGCCACCCTCGGCTGGAACATGAGGATGAGCCGCCCGGGCACGGCCTCGCCCGGCTCGGCCCGGACCCCGTCCGGAAAGGCCAGTCCCGATATCGCGAGAAGGGCCGCCGAGAGAAACAGGGACGCGCGTCTCGGAGAAAGGGGCGCCGGGGTCCGTTTCCTGCGGTCCGCCGGTTCGCGATCGATCGTGTCCATGGCCCCTCCCAGGAATCGAAGGTCAGAGGAAGACCTGGAAGCGCAATGCCCAGACGAAACGGGGTCCGCCGGTCCGGGGCTGATGATCGCGTTCCAGGACGTACAGGTTCCCATCGCTCTCGAGCTCGAACCACTCCGTGATCATGTTGAATCCCGCACGGGCCCGTCGCGTGATATACCAGTTGACCCCGAGTGTGCACGCCCCCATCCGTCCTCCCAGGAGATTCACGGCGTTGGTCGCGGGCGAGTCGGGAAGGCGCGCCGCGGTGCCCCGGTTGATGTTGTTCATCTCCAGGCGCTCGAAGCGGGCGCAGACCTCCAGGCCGCGGTTGAAACCCACGTTGCGTCTCGGCTTGCCCTCGGGAGCCCACAACATCACGCAGAAGTCGAGGTGGTAGCCCGAAGCCCTCAGGGGCGCATAGTTCTCCCAGCGTTGCGTGGGAAACAACACTTCGACCTTCCGCTGCTGGATCCCGAAGGTGTACTCGAACATGGCCGCGAAGCGGTCGAAATGGAAATGGACGTGGAATCCGTGGATCTGCTCAAGGCCCCCCGCGTCGTAGGCGTCGACGAATCGGACCGCGCCCTCGGGAGAGTTGGCTGTCCAGGTGTTGAGGTTCTCGTGGTAGGCCAGCCAGGTGGAAACGCCCGCCTGGAGAAACATGGTCTTCGTCATCACGGGGACCGCTTCCGCCATCAGGGAAAGGCCCCAGTCGTTGTTGAAGTTCACGAAAGGGCCGGCGTTTCCGTTGTGCACGCCCAGCCAGCCCCGCACCCGGGGGGGGCCTTTCTTTTCCCAGGACGAGCGCAGCTCGACCATGAGGCCGGGACGGCGTCCGGGAAACAGGTCCGTCACGTGGGAGGATCTCTCCAGAAAGGTGATGAACCGCGTCGAGACGCGGAATTCCTCGGCCGTCACGGCCGGTTTGAAGTAGCCGGCGCGGACCGCGAGAGGGGTCCCCTCCACGATTCCCTCGATGAACGTGTCCTGGAGCCCCTGGGCGATGGTCCCGCTCGTATCGGCCAGGTCGTACTCGACCTTCCAGCGCAGCCACTCGTCGAACGTCCCCGACACCCCGACGTAGGCGCGACGGAACAAGAAGGTGTTCGACTGGTAATCGCCCGTCTCGAAGAGCCAGAGGTCGGTCTGGAGAAGGGTGTGGATGCCGAGGCGAAAGCCCGGGGCCTCCAGCGCCAGGCCTTTCCGGTCCGAGAACACGAGATCGATCTTTATTTCTTCCGGTGAGGGTTCCTTCGGCTGGGATGTTTCAGAGGATCGGTCCGGCTCGGCGGCCGGTCCGGCTTCGGGCTCCTCTTCCTCCTCAGCGGGGGGGAGTTCTCCCCAGCCGGAGGGGTCTTCCTCGCCCCATTCGTTTCCGGACTCTTCGCCCCAGCCCTGGGCCATGGAGAGACGGGGGGCGAGGAGAATCAGGAGGGCGGCCAGGAGGATCCAGAAGGTTCGGGGGGGGGCCATCCGGTGGTCGGTTCGGTGATCCATCGATCTGTACCGAATTCAAACAAGGAAACGGAAGCCGGAGCCTCTATTAGTGTCTCCGATTCGCGCTGGAAGATCAACGGATATACGCCACGAGCCTTTCGCAGTGTACGTAACACCAAGGCACGAAGAAAGAAGAATTGTGGGAGGCGAATCCTCCGGCGAAGACGGAGGTTCGGCGATCCGAGCGGCTTCGATCCGCTCGGAGGAAGCGCGGCCGTTCCCTCCTTGCTGAAATCTGCTGGCTGAGATCGGTTTCGAACATCCGGGGAAAGTCATGATCGACGACCGCCTTGGAGGGCGAGGGTCTCCGAAGGACCCGCCATAGCCCATGCAATTGCAAATCAGGCGGCGGCGGGCCCCCGAGCCCAAACACAGCCGGCTCGCCAGCCCGTACTTCGCCGATCGGATCTTCGAGGCTACGTAGGGTCCTCCGTAGCTCTCGCAGATGCCGGCAAGCGAAGGAGGAGAGGCTCGCCCTCCA
>Ga0180432_10003886_pt1 | contig 20944 bp, 17 predicted proteins | sample SS_ome_10_FD_132414 | JGI IMG/M metagenome (GOLD analysis project Ga0180432, IMG submission 132414) | Hypersaline lake sediment archaeal communities from the Salton Sea, California, USA - SS_1_MS_2 metaG | ecosystem: Environmental > Aquatic > Non-marine Saline and Alkaline > Hypersaline >...
CAGTTTCCGTCGTTGGTTATCACCTAATTCTATATCACAAGCAACCCGCATCTTGTTTCCTCCTTAAAGGTTTAGACACGAGAAATTTTTATATGTTCCCTTATTTACGATACACTACACTAGAGACCTCCTTATTTTTTATGGTTTATACACTGTGTACCTGAAGATGGAAACACGGCACCTCCTACTACATAGGATGACCACTCCGGCCTGTGAAGTTCGGTCAGGCAAAATGAATCATAATTCTGTCACCCCGCTTTCGATCGCACTTAGCTTTAACTACATAACATCATGGTTAGTATATGCAATAGTTATGCCCATTATTATTGCGCGTAATTTTCTTTTTTGTTTCCTATGAGTTATGTAAATCAAGTTCGGCGCGCCATCCTGCTGTGAGACAAAACCTGTGACAGAAATGCCCACTACAGGAAAAAATGTCCCCTATCGAACAGAAGAGTGCCTCGCGGCCACCGTCCTCCCCTACCACCATGCGTACGGTTCCGTACACGGCGGTTCCTGACAGGCCGTTGCTTGGTGAACCACCTCGCAGCAACAAGGTACGGGGAATTAGACCCAATGAGGTTAACCCCGGAGAGATTAAAGCGAATATAGAAGTTGCGTGAAAAAACACTCGCTAGACGCCACCGGAAAAACATGTTAACTATAAGGCAAGAGCAGTTGGATATGGAACTTAATTTTTCAGCCAAAAAGTCGCATTTTCGCTGAAGATATAGGAGATGAAAAGAATGAGTAAAACGAAAAAAAGAGTATTATGGGCGTTTTTGGCAGTGATTATTATTGTCGCGGCGCTGCTTGTTTTCCTTAGAATAAAATTGTGGGGCAGTGCGGGCGAGGAGAGACTAGTTTTGACGACAATGCCCGAGGGAACGCTTATCGCCGCATCCAGCGCCGTTGCTGCGCCCGCTTACCATCGCCACCTGGTGCGACCGGGATCCCTTTCAACATACATGATTCGCTTGCTTAATACTGAAGATCAGGCCATTTCAGTCGATTTGAAGCTTTCATGCGTCCCGGAAGAATGGAACGCAAAATTGGCCCAAACGAGCGTTAAGCTTGATCCGGGCGAAAAGCGTTATGTGAGGCTTGAGCTGAGACCCTCATCGGAATTACCGGTGGGCGATGTCGGTTCCGTTACCGTCAAAGCCACCGTCTCTTCAGGCAAATCGGGCGAAATAACATTCGAGGCTGAAACCACGGACAAGCATAAGATTTATTACATATCCATTGATTCGCTGGGGGCCGAATATCTGAAGTTGAACGCCAAGGGTAACGGTTTGGGGAAAGAGGGCGATTGGCTGATGCCGAACCTCCACTCCTTTATTAAAGAAAGCGCTTATTACCCGAATCATAAGGTTCATTTGATAAGCGCCACCGACATGAATCACGCCACGTATCTCAGCGGCGCATATCCGGGACGACTGGGCCTGTACAGCGTTAATATTTTTGTGTTCGGTTTTGACGAAGAAGGCCAACCGATCATTAAGACCACGCCAATTGATTTGATGTATTGGGGTAAAGACGCCAAGCCCGTCACCAATATTTTTAACGTCGTTAAAGACCCTGAATACGGCGGCAACCCGAACGCCTTCACAGCCTATTCTTCCGGCAAGAGCTGGGTACCCGAACATTACCGCAATCCGGCCATGGGGCTGAACCGTATTGCCACGGTGAAAAATTACCCCGATTACGTCACTTCGTATCCGAACCCGCCGCCCAAGAGCGACTTGGTAAAAAAGACAATCAGAATACAATTCGGGAAAATACCCGATCCCAATCTTTACCTTTGGGAGGATATTTATACCGTCGATCAGGTAATCGAAGTCGTTAACAACGAGGATCCCGACGTCTTTTACATACTGCTGGGCGGCGTGGATATAGCGGGGCACATGTACGGCGCCGCGTATGATTTCGACGAGTGGGGCGACCGCGGCACGCCCGACGATTTATCGGATGACAAATCCAAAATAAACAGAAGCGCCAATCGACAGGGTATCATTAACCATGTTAAGTGCGCCGACGAGCAATTGGGGAGACTCATCGAGTTTCTCAAGAAGCGCGGCACTTTCGACGAATCGATCGTGATCGTGGAAAGTGACCACAACATGGAGACCAGCTATTTCGACGGCCCCCCCGTACACAAAATACTTAAAAAGACAGGCTATTCGCCCGATAAGGATTATTTTGTGTTCACGGCCTCTCAACTCGGCTCGGTTTACTTAAGACGCGATGCCCCGAAGATAATACCCGTACTCGAAAAGGCGCTCGAAGAATACCGCATGAAAAACCCGATAACCGGCGAGCTCGAAAGCCCGATGTTCGTTATGACGAGAGAAGAGATGCGCACGGGTGTCGACGTAGTGACCGGGAAACACATCACCCCACCTATGGAGCTTTACAGCGAATACTATATCGAGCACCCCAAACCCGGTGGGTTGATATGGCCGGATATACTTTTGCTTACAAAACGGCACTACCAGTTTCCCCTTATAGGCGCAGGGCTTGCGAATGTCGGCGCGGGCAAGATGAACCTCCCGATACCTCCGATAAATGTCCACGTTGGCGCGCACGGCGGACCGAGCACTCAGCCTGCATTGTTGGCAATACGCGGCCCGGGTCTGCCAAAAGGAACGATGCTTTCCGAGCTGACCAGACCGGCGGATGTCGCTCCCACTCTGTACCGCCTCGAAGGATATAAAATACCGGAGTGCGTGCAGGGAAAAGGATTGCCGAAAGTAGACCCGACGATGGAATGATCGCTTTTTAAAGCGCAAAACAAGGCGAACAATTCTCGATTTCAACGAAAACTTACACGTTATACCCGTTGTACCCCAGTGAATCGTCAACCTTGTTTTGTCGGTTAATGCTGTTCTGAAAAGGATATAGATTTTCAGGAGGAAAAAATGATCGAGGTAACTGACAAGCCGATTGAGGCGAGTGAGATTTTCGAGCGGATGGCGCGGGATGGGTCGGGGTCGGTGGTTATTCACGTCGGGGTGGTAAAACCGGTTGTCGAAGGCAATGACACGGCGGGGATAAAGTTCGCCCCTGACGGCGACATCGAGGGTGAAATGCACGATATCGAAGAGAAAATCCGCGCAAAGCACGAACTGACTGACTTCCTGCTTGTTCGCAGGATGGGTGAGCTTGCCGTAGGAGATGTGATTATGGTCGCGGCGGCTTCGGCGCCGGGCAGGGACGCGGCTTTCGGAGCGTGCCGCGACGCTGTCGAAGAAAACAAGAAAATGAAACGGGTAAAAAAGGAGGAGTTGTTTCAGGATTAGGGGCCGGGTCAATTCTTAATTTTCGCAACACTGTTTCAATGTGAAATTGAAAATGGGATTATTAAAACAAGCGATTGACGCGCTGCAACGGATTTGCCCGTTCGGAGCCTGCCCGTATGGGCGATGGGGAACCTTATCTGTATGACGTGGTATTTTTTCGCGCCGATATTTTTCATAATAACGATAGTGTGTGCTGGTGTGGGGTTAGGTGGAGGCACTGCGTACCTGAGCGTATTGGCGCTGTGGAACACCGACCCGGGCGTATTGAGGCCGCTTGCGTGGACGTTCAACGTGCTTGCGGCAGGCGTCGGTCTCATGAATTTTCGTGCCAAGGGACACTTTTCGCTGAATTTCGCATGGCCGTTTCTCGTCGGTGGCGCGGTCGGCGCAGCAGTTGGGGCGCGATTGCCCATAACAGCGCAATTTTTCGAGTTGCTACTTGCGGTGGCGCTGTTCGGGGTGTCCTTGCGGATGTTATTCGCAACGGACAAGAAAGATGAAAAGAAATCTCAGACGATCAAAGGCCCGGCGTGGCCTGTCGGCCTTGCGATCGGATTGCTGATAGGCGTTGTTTCGGGAGTAGTGGGCATCGGCGGCGGCATTCTGCTCGGGCCGGTGATATTGAGCTTCAAATGGGCGCCGGTCAAGACCAGTGCGGCAACGACAAGCGCTTACATACTGGTATCGAGCGTCGGGGCGTTGGGCGCGTTTTTCGCCGGAGGCGGTACAGTGGATCCGAAAACGGTGGCGGTGCTCGGGTCGGTGGTGCTCGTCGGAGGGTTCGCCGGTTCGAGGTACGGCGCGGGCAAGGCCGACCCACGACTTGTTATGCGCATCTTAGGGGCACTGATATTTCTGGTCTCGATTAAACTTTTTTGGGCGGTATACTTGCAATGGGGTTAATGGGTTTGCAATAATCGTTATACTCTTAATACGGAATGTACGCTTCGAGGGGCCGGTAGCGCCTAAAGAATTTTGAGTCGATATACCCGGCCCGAGATAGCGAGAGGCATAATTAAGTTCGTCGAAGAAATATTTTAATGAAAGAAGACGTCCCGACATCCCCCGGGTTGGCTTATATTTGCCACGAATTCCCCAAGTTGACCGAGACTTTCGTTTATCGTGAGGTCAAGGGCCTTCGGGATCGCGGTCGAACAATCAAAGTCTTTGCGATGAAGAGCCCTGAAAATCCCGAGCAAATCGACGGACTGGAAGACCTCGTTTCGATTACACGCTACTTCCCATCGGATATCAGTCTTGAGTTATTAGGGGCGCAGGTGAAATGGATTTTTAAGAGGCCGTTGAGATATTTCAAGGAACTGATTGGGATTATAGCGGCGGGAAAACGTACGAACGGGCTTTCCCTTTTTTACAGGGCAATTTATTTTTTGCGGGGAGTGCAGCTTGCGTCGATGATTGAGGAAGAACGTGACTTTCAATGTATGCACACCCCCGCCACGGGCCACGAATTGATAAGCGTGCATACGGCTCACGTTTTGACCGATAAACCTTACGGCTTCACGTTGCATGCACCTTGGGCCCTTTACATTCAAAGCTCGCTGCTCGCCGGCCACGCGCGTGATGCGACCTGGATCGCTTCAATATCGGAAGATGCCCGAGAACGGCTTGTCAACCTGGCAGGGGAAGGCATCAGGGAGAAATTTCGCATAGTTCATTGCGGCGTTTGCATTGAAGACTATACACCGGTGAAGGAACACGTTTCCGGAAAGATTGCCAGTGTCGCCAGTCTTGGAGAATTGAAAGGGCTTGATCTACTGATAAAAGCCACCGCTATACTGACAAGACGCGGATTTAATCCATCATTGGTTATAGTTGGCGACGGCCCCCGGAGAAACCGGTTGGAATCGATGGCTCGCGAGCTTGGCGTGTCGGACAAAGTCAGCTTACAAGGCGTCCGTCACCCGGATCAGGTGCGCGATTTACTTTCAGAAACAACGGTCTTTGCGCTTGCATGTCGCGTTGATTCAAGGAAAGATAGAGACGGAATACCGGTCGCTTTGATGGAAGCTATGGCGATGGGCTTGCCGACCGTTTCGACAAGGATATCGGGCATCCCGGAGCTTATCGAGGACGAAGTCTCGGGATTGCTGGTCGAACCGGACGATGCCGAAGCATTGGCCGATGCAATCGAGCGCCTTTTAAAAAATCGGGATTTTGCAAAAAGTGTCGGAAAGGCCGGCAGACGGAAGGTCGAACGGCACTTCACACTCGAAGGGCAAGTTGAAAGACTGGATGAACTGATAAGTTCAAAGACCTCCCACCGGCTTTGACAATCAGGGCCTAAGACATTATCTTTCACATAAGAGAGTTTTTTTCGGAAAAGTTGCACGGGGAAAAGATAAAGCTAAATAACAATGCGAAGTTCTTTATGTCTCATATTTCATACTTTACGCTTTACACTCCATACTCCATGCTTCACAGTAAATCCTCAATTCCCAATAGCCAACAAGGGTAATTTACCATGACGAAACTTGTTGTTATAGGTTTGGATTGCGCGACGCCACAGCTCGTGTTTGATGCATGGCTGGATGATCTGCCCAATATCAAGTCGATAGTTCGGGCGGGTATACACGGCCCGTTGCGAAGCACCATACCCCCAATAACCGTTCCCGCATGGACAGCCATGATGACGAGTCGCGATCCGGGGCAGTTGGGATTTTACGGTTTCCGAAATCGATCCGGGTGGGGATACGAAGACCTGTATTTCGCCAATGCCAGATACGTTAAGGCGAAAACCGTCTGGAACCACTTGAGTCGCAACAGGCTTAAATCGCTTATTCTGGGAGTTCCGCAGACGTATCCGCCGAAACCGTTGCAGGGGGTTTTGGTTTCGAGCTTTTTAGCGCCCGACAAAAGCGTTCAATTCACCTGGCCGGACGAGATAAAATCCGAACTCGACGAAGCCGCAGGTGGAGATTACATGATCGACGTGCGAGACTTTCGCACCGAAGACAAGGATCGCTTGCTCGAACAGATACATCTCATGACGAGAAAGCGTTTCAAGGCGTTCAGGCACTTTATCGCGAAGGATGAGTTCGATTTCGCAATGATGGTCGAGATGGGCGTCGACCGCATCCATCACGGTTTTTGGCGGTTTATGGACAAGAACCACAGACTTTACGAACCCGGCAACCCGTACGAAAACGCCATACACGATTACTACGTCGAGGTGGACGCCGAAATCGGCAGTGTGATCGAGGCGCTTGGCCCGGAAACCGGCGTTATGATCGTCAGCGACCACGGGGCCAAGGGTATGGTCGGGGCGATATGCATAAACGAGTGGCTGATGAAAAACGGCCTGTTGACTCTGAAGGAAACCCCTACCGAACCCGTAAGAATGAAAAACTCGATGATCGATTGGGGTAAAACCAAGGTATGGGGAGAGGGCGGTTACTACAGCAGAATATTTTTCAACGTCAAGGGGCGAGAGCCGCAGGGCATCATAGAGCCGGGAGATTACGATAAGTTCCGCGATGAACTGGCCGAAATGCTCGAGGCGATGACGGATGAAAAGGGGAACAATATAGGCACCCGGGCGCTCAAACCTGAAGAGGTGTACCGGGAGGTCAATAACGTGCCGCCTGACCTTGTGGTTTATCTGGGAAATCTTGATTGGCGTAGCGCGGGGAGCGTCGGCACGGGCACTGTTTACCTTTACGAAAACGACACCGGCCCGGACGACGCCAACCATGCCGAGGACGGAATATTCATCTGGAAAAGCCCCGACATCGGTCACCGCGCCGAGCCGCAGCAGTACTCAATTTTTGATATTGCGCCGACAATACTCAAGTATTTCGGCATAGACCCACCGCCGGAAATGATCGGCAAAGTAATAAAATAGGAAGGAATGGAACATGACGAAAGGCTTTACACTCTGGTTCACGGGACTGAGCGGAGCCGGCAAAACCACCTTGGCCGGTGAAGTGGAAGGCGCGTTGCTGGAACGCGGATTAAAAGTCGAGATACTGGACGGTGACATCGTCCGGCAAAACCTGTCAAAAGGACTCGGATTCTCCAAGGAAGACCGCGATATCAACATTCGGAGAATTGGTTTTGTCTGCAACCTTCTAACCCGCAATGATGTGGTTACTATAGCGGCTGCCATAAGCCCTTACCGGAAAATCAGGGCTGAAAACCGCAAGCTCATAGGTCGATATGTCGAGGTCTGGTGCCATTGTCCAATTGAAGTTCTGAAAGAACGCGATCCCAAGGGATTGTATGCAAAAGCACTCAGAGGCGAGATAAAGGGCTTTACCGGTATCGACGATCCGTACGAGGATCCGACCGATGCCGAAATTGTTTGCCATACCGACGAGGAATCGCTCGAAGAAAGCGTAAATAAAGTAATCAAAACGCTGGAAATACTCGGTTTCATCCCGAAACTGGACGACTCGGAATACTCGGGAGAGGAAGAGGAGAAAATCAAGCAGAGGTTGCGCGACCTGGGCTATATTTGATGATGTCCGAAGAACAAAGTGCGACATTCTAAGTTCTAAGTGCGAAGCTATATTCCTTAATACTTCGTACATCGCACTGACAACTTCGCATTGATAACGAATCCTGTTTCATATAATGGTTGCTTTACTTGATAAATTTCGCCGAAAAAGAAACCGGGCGGTAGTCGTCGGTATCGACGGACTCCCTTATTCGCTTCTCGAGCGGCTGGCTGCGGACGGGGTTATGCCTTACATGGGTACACTGGCAGGCGCGGGAAATCTTTCGAGAATGAAGGTCACCTTGCCGGAGATCAGCGCGGTAAGTTGGCCTTCTTTCATGACCGGCGCCGACCCCGGCACACACGGTATTTACGGCTTTACCGACTTGAAACCGGGATCGTACGAAATGGTATTTCCGGCTTTTCGGGACTTAAAATGCCCGACCTTCTGGGACAAGCTCGGCGATTCGGGTAAACGCTGCATCGTCCTCAACCAACCCGGCACTTATCCCGCCAGACCCATTCAGGGGGTGCTTGTGTCCGGCTTTGTGGCCATCGAGCTTGTTAAGGCCGTTTATCCTCCAAGCTGGATCGGCAAAATTAAACGGCTCAACTACCAGATAGACATCGATACTCAATTATGCCGGAAAAATCGCCGGCAGCTTTTCGTGGAGTTGGACAGAACACTCGAAAGTCGTCGGGCTGCGCTCGATACGTTGTGGGAACAAGAACAATGGGATTACTTCCAGGCGGTCGTCACGGGTACGGATCGACTGCAACACTATATCTGGAGCGCCATCGAGGACGAAAATCACGAGTATCACGAAAAGGTGATGAACTATTACAACGCCGTGGATTCTTTCGTCAAGCACGTGCATGAGAAGTACCTCGCGTTGACAGGCGAGTCGGGGCCGGGCAAAGGTTTCTTCATGCTCAGCGACCATGGATTTTGTGCAATCAGACAAGAAGTGTACCTTAATGCATGGCTTGCGAAGGAAGGATTCTTACGCTTTTCTTCTTCCGAACCGAATGGTATCGAGGACATAACCGACGATACGAAAGTTTTCGCGATGGATCCGGGACGACTTTATTTGCATCGTAAAGGGAAATACCCTCGCGGATGTGTGGATGATTCGGAAGCCGACGGAATCATTGGAGAGTTGAAGTCCAAACTGTCGGCTATCGAGTACGAGGGGGGAAAGGTGATTCAGGCGGTTCATCTTGCGGACGAAATATATACGGGCCCACGGATCGAAAGCGCGCCGGACGTCGTGGCGACCCCGGTGGACGGATTTGACCTGAAGGCTTCCGTTTCGGGCGACGAGGTTTTCAGAAAAACGGATCTCGAAGGAATGCACAACTGGGATGATGCTTTCTTCTGGTCGGTCTCTCCGACGCCCGAGAACGTGAATATAACCATGCTCGCCGATATAGTTACCGGGCCGATCAACGGGGGTGGATCGTAATGCCAAAACTTATCGGTGATGTATTATTATGTAGGTTCTTCTCCCGGAAGTGTGGATATGATTTAAATCGAGGGTGCCACGGATACGCCGAAGGCTTATCCGTGTCACAACTCAAGTACGGACAGGCCGGTTTGTCTCTGACGCCCATTTTGAGAACAGTGATTATTGTCGTTGCACTTGTTGCAGTGTTATCCGATCCGGCGTTTGCTTATATCGGCCCCGGGGCCGGTTTTGCGTTTTTGGGTTCGTTCCTCGTTTTTTTCCTGATATTCTTTCTTGCGGCGGCGCTTTTTCTCACGTGGCCCCTAAGACTTTTATGGAGAACCGTAACCGGGAAAAAGTCCTATCGCGGCGGCGGTCCCGTTGACCGCGTGGTGGTCGTAGGTCTGGACGGCCTCGACCCCGAGCGATGCGAACGTATGATCGAAACGGGGCGGTTGCCGAATCTCGAAGCCATGCAGCAAGAAGGAGCTTTCCTGCGCCTGCAGACGACCACTCCTCCCATCAGCCCCGTCGCGTGGAGCAGCTTTCAGACCGGGTCGAACCCGGCGCGACATAATATATTCGACTTTATGACCCCCGACCGGCGCACTTACCTGCCACTGCTTTCAAGCGCGCATATCGGCGAGTCGAGACGTACACTGAAGCTCGGAAAGTATCGCATACCGCTTACCAAGCCGGAGCTGAGGCTTTTGCGAAAGAGCAAGCCGTTTTGGACGATTCTCGGCGAAAACCGTGTCTTTTCGACCGTACTGCGGGTGCCGATAACCTTTCCGCCGGAAAAGTTCTACGGCTTGAGCTTGAGCGCGATGTGCGTTCCCGATCTGCGCGGCACGCAGGGGACTTTTACTTATTTTACCGACGATACGAACGCTGCTAGCATATACGCGGGTGGAGTCACGACGGAGGTCAGGCGCAACGGAGACGCTTTCGAGACGGAACTCGAGGGGCCACCCAACACATTGGTGGAAGGCGCGGACTCGATGCGCGTATCATTGAGTATCAAGCCGAACGGCAACTCGGCGGATATAACTATCGGCGATGTAAACCTCGAACTGGAAGCGGGCGCGTGCAGCGACTGGATTGCGATAAACTTCAAAGCAGGCATCGGTGTGGAAGCAAGCGGACTGGTAAGACTTTACCTGAAATCGCTCTCATCGCCCTTCGGGCTTTACGTCTCGCCGATACACATAGACCCCGACTCACCGGCGCTGCCCATCAGCCATCCCGTTTATTATTCGAGCTATCTTGCCAAGAAACTCGGCCCTTTCGCAACGCTCGGTCTTGCGGAAGACACGTGGGCGCTGAACGAACGAGTGTTGGACGAGGAGGCCTTTCTCGAACAGTGTTGGCGTCATCACGAAGAGCGCGAGAAAATGATCGAGGACGCGATAGATCACACACGGTATGGATGTGTCGTATGCGTCTTCGACACCACCGACCGGATTCAACACATGTTTATGAGGTACGACGACGAGAACCATCCTGCAAACCGTGACAAGGATACCGAAATCCACAAGAACGCCATTGACGATCTTTATCGCCGCTGTGACGAGATGATCGGCCGCATACGAGCCAAAATGGGCCCGAGGGACGTTCTCATCGTAATGAGCGACCACGGATTCAAAAGCTTCAGACGCGGTATTAACCTCAATTCATGGCTCCGCAAAGAAGGTTATCTCGCGCTTAAAGACGACAAGGAATCGAGCGGCGAATGGTTTGCAAACGTCGATTGGAACCGCACGCGCGCTTATGCACTCGGCCTGGCGGGAATTTTCATTAACAAGCAGGGTCGGGAGGCCAAGGGGATAGTCTCTCCCGACGATGCGGAACCGCTGGCTCGCGAAATCGCATCGAAAGTCGAGTCGCTTACCGATCCGGAAACGGATAAGAGGGCGGTTATAAAGTCTTATGTTGCACGCGATATTTACTCGGGACCTTATTTGGATAACGCGCCCGACATCGTCGTCGGCTATGCGGACGGATACCGCGCAAGCTGGGACGGCGTCACCGGCTATGTGAACGACACGGTATTCGAAGACAACACCAAAAGCTGGAGCGGCGATCATTGCATCGATCCGTCGCTGGTGCCGGGGAGCTTTTTTTGCAACAGACCGGTCGATGCAAAAGGCATCAGGATGATCGACATTGCGCCGACCGTGTTGAGTCTGTTCGGAGTCAAAAAACCGCCGTACATGGATGGGAAAGCTGTCGGCGTGGAGACCGGATCGGGGATAAACAGCGATGAGTAAGGTGCAAAGGGCTGCAATACTTTTCCTACTATTGCCAACAGTTGCAATGGTAGGAATGCTTGGAGTCTCATGCGACAGGCCGAACCCGCGCGCCAGGCACAAGGTGCTCATACTCGGCATCGACGGTATGGATTATCACATTACTTGGGATTTGATAAAGAAGGGCAAGTTGCCCAATTTCGGCAAGCTTGCGCAAGACGGTGGGTTTGCGCCGTTGCTATCGAGCATACCTGCGCAAAGCCCCGTCGCGTGGTCGAATTTCATCACCGGCAAGAATCCCGGCGGGCACGCCATTTTCGACTTTATACACCGCGATCCGAAAAATATGATTCCTTTTTTAAGCATTTCAGAAGCCAAAAGCCCGACGCGGTTTTTCTCGATTTTCAAGTATCGCATTCCACTGGATTCCGGCGAGGTGAACTTGCTGCGGCGCGGCAAGGCGTTTTGGCAGATATTGGAACAGGCGGGAATTCCATCGACGATTTTCAAAATACCTTCCAATTTCCCCCCGGCGGACTTCGCCGGCGAATCGATGTCCGGCATGGGCACGCCGGATATTTTGGGCACTTACGGTACCTTCAGTTATTATACCGACAACCCGCCGGATAATGCCGAGTCATTTACCGGAGGAGCCGCTTTTACCGTCTGGGTGGAAGGCAACGAAGTTCGTGCGGAACTCATCGGCCCGAAAAACCTGTTCGTCGACGAAAAGCCTCCGCCGGATTCGACTTGTCCCTTTAAGGTGTATGTCGATCCGGAGCACGGCGCCGCCAAAATCGAGATAATGGACGAGGAACTCGTTCTGGCGGTGGGCGACTGGAGCGAGTGGGTCGAGGTGAAGTTCCACATGGCCCCGGGGGTGAACACGTGGGGGATCGTGCGGTTTTTGCTGAAGGAGGTGCGGCCCGATTTCAAACTCTATGCAAGCCCGATAAATATCGATCCGCTAAGGCCGGCGATGCCCATATCCACACCGGACGAATACGCGAAAAGGCTTGCCCAAAATGTCGGGCCGTTCTACACACAAGGAATGCCGCAAGACACAAAAGCGCTGCAATACGGCGTGCTGACCGACGACGAATACGCGCAGCAATCGAAACTTATCCTCGAAGAAAGAAAGCGTATCTTCCGGCACGAATTCGACCGCTGGGATGAAGGATTGCTTTTCTTTTACTTCTGCACGCTCGACCTCAACCAGCACACATGGTGGCGAGCCACAGACCGCGAAAACCCGACGTGGACGAACGAGCTCGAAGTTAAATACGGCGACTTCATCGAAAAGCTTTACGTCGATTTGGACAAGGAACTCGGCAGGGTTATGGACAACCTCGGCCCCGACGACACGCTTATAGTGATGAGCGATCACGGTTTCGGACCTTTCAACCGTAAGTTCAACCTGAACACCTGGCTGTTGGAAAACGGTTACCTCGCGTTGCTCGACCCCGACGGCCAGGATACCGTCGAATACCTTTACGGGGTGGATTGGAGCCGCACTCGCGCTTATGGGTTGGGTATCAACGCTGTGTACCTCAACCTGAGAGGCCGCGAAACCGAAGGCATCGTCGAAGAATCGGAGGCTGAAGGGCTGATTCGCGAAATCGCAGCCAAACTTGACGAAGTAACGGACCCGAAAACAGGCAAGAAACCGATACGTAAGGCATATATATCCAAAGATGTTTTCACCGGGCCGTTCGTAAATCTCGCGCCGGACATAATCGTGGGCTATCGTCGCGGATACCGTGGCAGCGACGATACGGCGCTGGGACGTTTCCCGAGCAAGGTGTTCGGCGACAACACCGACACCTGGAGCGGCGATCATTGTATCGATCCTTACGAGGTGCCGGGGATATTGCTCAGCAACAGGAAAATAAACCCGGAAATGCCGCGCCTTTACGACCTGACGACAACCGTGCTAAAGGAATACGGTATCGAGCCGCCGCGTGATATGATCGGGAAACCCGTGTGGTGAAAGGAGGAACAGCTATGCCCAAGATAAAGCTCGATAAGGATTTATACTCACGCGTCAAGAAGTTCACCGAACTCGCCGGGTACAGCTCGGTCGATGAGTTCGTAATTCACGCTCTCGAAAAAGAGCTTGCTCAACTCGAAGGCGCCGAAGACGAGGAGGAAATCAAAAAACGCCTCCAGGGGCTTGGCTATATATCGTGATGAAGGGGCTTTATGACTGCGATTATTAACATACTCCACCGCGCATTCGACTTGTTCTTCGTGCCGTTTGCGCGTCTTGATCCTTTCTGGGGCATGCTTGCGGTAAGCGCGGTTACCGGCGTGCTGATGCTGATAGTGTACAAGTATACCTCGAACCAGGCGGCTATCGCCCGCGTCAAGGACATTATCAAAGCGCATCTGTTGGAGGCATGGATATACCGCGAGGACGTCGGGTTGATGCTGCGGGCTCAAGTAGCGGTACTGCGCGCCAACATGAAGTACATAGCGCTTAACTTGCAGCCGCTTCTGGTGATGATAGTGCCGGTTTTGTTCATTTTGGTGAGCCTTAATTTTCGCTACGGCACGCGGCCGTTGGAGGTTGGTGAAGAAATCGTAGTGAAAACATTCCGCAAAACCGCAGTAACTGCCGACAAAATGGACGAACGCCTCGAAACGCCCGACGGCGTCGAGGTGTTGACTCCGGGAGTTCGCATCGAAGAGCGCGGCGAGGTCGGTTGGAGAGTCCGAATACTGAAAAAGGGAGCATATACCGTCACGGTGCTTGCCGGGGGGCGTGAGTATACCATACGGCTGGTTGCCGGCAGCTTCGGCACGCGGGTGGCGTCGCGTAGATACGCATCGATTGGAGGCGCTTTCTTTTATCCGGGCGAACCGGCGCTTCCTTCGGATGGAGTTCTCAGCCGTATCGAGATAAATTATCCCACACTGTCACCGGCCATACCCGGCACGAAGTGGAGACCGCACTGGTTGATACAATACTTCGTACTATCCCTGATTTTCGGCCTGGCCCTCAGGGGACCGTTCAAAGTCGAGATTTAGCCCCGGGCCGTTACGGTAACATTAATTCTTTTTACTTTTAATTTCTTCCACCAGGGAATCCAGCAGTCCGTGTACCGCTTCGACGATCCTCGAGTAGCAAGTCCTGTAAGTCATCGGACCTTGGCCTATGGGGTCCGGTATTTCATTGCCCCACGCACCGCCGGAACCAAAAGACCCAAGATACAAGATGCGATCCTCGACATCGGGACGCAGCCTCAATATCGCCTGCCGATGCCCTTCTTCCATAATCACGATTTTGTCCGACTCTTCCAGTGTCTCAGCGGTGAGCATTCGGGTCGAGTGGTCATGGAGGTCAATGCCCATTTGCAAGGCCATATTGATTATGTTCTCGGGCGCAGGCTCACCGCCTATTGCGATGGTACCCGCAGAGGCGACCTCAATTCCCTCGATTCCGTCTTGTTCGATCAACTTTTTCAGCACCGCCTCCGCAAATGGAGAGCGACACAGGTTGCCCGAACACACAAAAAGTACCTTTATCAGCATGCCCATATATTATCAGAAAGATAACCGACTAACAAACCTTCACATAAATCGTTTAGATACCATAACATTCCATAACATTGCAACACGGCTTGCGCGTAAATCGATAAAAAGCTAGTATCTTTAACTTATGATGACATCCGGGAAAGTTCTGAAAATAGGTTTGCCCAAGGGAAGCTTGCAGGAATCGACTCTGTATCTTTTCAAAAAGGCCGGGTATATCGTAACCGTTGACGATCGATCCTATTTCCCTTCGATGGACGACCCCCAAATCGAGGCTGTGCTGGTCAGGGCGCAGGAGATGGCGCGTTACGTCGGTGACGGGGTACTCGATTGCGGGCTCACCGGTAGAGATTGGATTCTCGAAAACGGCGCCAAAGTGGTCGAAGTCAGCGAGTTGGTATACGCTAAAGCGGGGTTAAGACCGGTAAGGTGGGTGGTGGCCGTGCCGGAAGAATCGAAAATACGCAGCGTCAAGGGGCTCAATGGCAAGCGTATAGCCACCGAGCTGGTGGGGGTTACTCGAAAGTGGCTGAGAAAAAAGGGCGTTAAGGCCAAAGTCGAGTTCAGTTGGGGCGCTACCGAGGTCAAGGCGCCGCGATTGGCGGACGCAATCGTCGAGCTTACCGAAACCGGCTCGAGCCTGAGGGCCAACCGCCTCCGGGAATTGGACACCGTGCTTGAGAGCGTAACGCTGCTTATAGCAGGCAAAAAAGCATGGGCGGATCGATGGAAGCGAGTAAAAATAGAAAACCTGGCGATGTTGCTTAAAGGAGCGATAACCGCCGAGCGTATGGTCGGCCTAAAAATGAACGTGCCCCGCGATCAAATGAAAAAAGTGCTCCGTAAACTCGAAGCTCTGAAATCGCCCACCATATCCCCCCACACCGATCCGGGCTGGTTTGCAATTGAAGTCGTTATCGAGGAACAACTTTCCAGAGAATTGATACCCATTCTTAAACGCGCGGGCGCTTCGGGAATCGTTGAATATCCTCTTAATAAGGTGATTCATTGAGTTTAACCATCGTTGAATATCCCGTTGCCAATTGGAAGGTTGCTGTGCTGCGTGGATATTCCGGATAGAAATAAGTGAATTGGGAAGGTGCGGGGTGGGGACGATATTGCTGAACAATCTCAAGAAAGGAAAAAAAGTAATGCGATATTTTATTCAAATCACCATGCTACTGGCGGTCGCGGTCTTTCTCGCCGCTGCGGGAATCTCGTGTGACAAGAAAGACGGAGAAACCGGTGAAGGAACCGGCGCCACGGGGGAGAGCAAGGCCAAGGTTCTGGTGAAGGTCGGAGAAACAGATATTACGGAAGATCAGGTCAATGAACTGATAAACCGGCAAAAGAACATCATGCTCAGGCAAGGCCGCCCAATTCCATCGCAAATGGAGCAAATACTTCGAAATAAAATCATTGAAGACCTTATAAACGCCGAGGTAATATTGCAGGAGGTGAAAAGACAGGGCCTGAAAGTGGACGAAAATAAAGTCCGGGAGATATATAACCAGGAGGTTAAGACTGCCGGCGGCGAAGAGAAACTGAAACTTAAATTGCTACAGGCGGGCAGGTCGGTGGAAGAATTTCGAGATCGTATTCGTCAGTATTTAATGATGTCTAAACTAATGGATGCCACGACGGCGAATTTGCCGGCGGTAACCGATGAGGAGGCCCGGAAATACTACGAAGAAAACAAGAAAATGTTCGCCCGGCCCGAAACCGCGCATGCATATCACATTTTGCTTAAAGTTGATAATAATGCCGCCCCGGAACAAGTCGAAGAAAAGAAGAAGCTCATTCAAAACATATTGAAAAAAGCAAGGAAAAAAGGCGCAAGCTTTGAAAAGTTGGCTAAAAAACATTCCGAATGTCCTTCTTCAGCCAAAGGCGGCGACCTCGGCGTTTTCGGTCGTGGAAGAATGGTGAAACCTTTCGAAGAGGCCGCTTTCAGTCTCAAGGTAGGGGAAATTTCCGATCCGGTACGTACCCAGTTCGGGTGGCATATCATAAAGGTCACCGAACACAACGATCCCCAAACGCCTGAGTTCGATGAAGTAAAAGACTCGCTTATGAAGATGCTCGAAAGGCAAAAAAAACAGAAAGCATTCGACGATTTTGTGCAGCAGATTCGCGAGAAAACGAACGTTATATTTATGGAAGGCGCTCGAGATCCCACCGGCATACCGCCCATCGGCACACCATCTCCCGGTGCGCCTCCTCCCGGTGCGCCGCCGGGCAAGTAGGCCGAATAGACAATGGCGCAAATCGCCTGTCTTAAAAGACGAAATGGGTACGGAGGCTAATACCGGCAAGGTTACGGACCACGCTTTCCTCGACGCTTGCAAGTGTCGACCCACCACGATTACCCCCGTCTGGCTGATGCGCCAGGCGGGGCGTTATTTATCCGAATATCGCGAGATAAGGGAAAAATATTCCTTTATAGAGATGTGCAAAACCCCCGATGTGGCCGTCGAGGTTACGCTGCAACCGGTGGAGTTGCTCGGCGTGGACGCCGCGATAATTTTCGCGGACATCATGCTGCCTCTCGAGGGAATGGGAGTGGATTTCGAGTTCAGCGAAGGCGGCGGCCCGGTCATACGCAGCCCGGTCGGATCGACGCAGGACGTACAAAAGTTGCGTGTCGCGCAAGCTCAAGAGGCGGTACCGTACCTGCTCGAAGCGATAAAATCGGCCCGCGAACGGCTTCGAGACCGCGTGCCTTTGATCGGGTTTTCCGGCGCGCCTTTTACGCTCGCAAGCTACCTCATCGAGGGCGGCCAATCACGAAACTGGCTGGCGACTAAAAAATTCATGTACACCGAGCCGAGTGCATGGCACAGCCTTATGGAAAAACTCACCGACACTCTCGTGAGTTGCCTGAAAGAACAGGCGAAAGCCGGAGCGCAGGCGTTGCAGGTGTTCGATTCGTGGGTCGGATGCCTGTCGCCGCTCGACTATGATCGGTTCGTGATGCCGCATTCGAAACGATTGTTCGATAGCATCAAAGACCTCGACGCTCCCGCCATTCATTTCGGAACCGACACCGCCACTCTCATCGAGCGCATCCGGGACGCAGGCGGTGATGTCATCGGCGTTGACTGGCGCATTCCGATAGACGAAGCGCGCGAGCGTATCGGTTACGACCGCGCGATTCAGGGCAACCTCGATCCGGCGGTCCTTTTTGCACCGCTTGATATCATCAGGGAAAAGGTGCTCGACATACTTAATCGCGCCGGCTCCCGCCCGGGGCATATCTTCAACCTCGGGCACGGCGTCTTGCCGGGAACTCCCCCCGATAATGTAAAGGCCATGATCGATATGGTGCACGAGATCAATTCGAGGGAAACGGGTTGAGCGAAAAAATCGGCGTATTCATTTTCGCTTTTGGCGCGCCCCGGTCGCTTGACCGGGCGGAATTGGCGGATTTTCTCGAAAAAATCACCGGTCGCAAGCCCGCTGAAGAAGCCGTCTCGGGGCTGTTACGGCGCTATGAGACCATCGGTGGTCTTTCCCCTCTGGTCGAGACCGGCCGCGCCCAGGCGACGGCGCTCGAAGCGAAACTTGCCGCAGAAAATATCTCCTCGAAGGTTTATTTCGGCGTACGGTACGGTAAGCCTTCCATACGGGATGCCATCATGATGGCCATCGAAGAGGGAGTGACCGGGGCGGTAGCATTGACTCATGCGCCGCAGTTCGTCGGGGAGATTGCGCAGGCGTATAGGAAGGCCGCGACCGATGTTTTGGAACAAGTCGGCGCTTTGGAGATTACTTTCACCGATTCTTACGGCGCCCATCCGGATTTTATCGATGCGGTATGCGCACGGCTTTTTGAGTTGTTCGATTCCGACGCAGGTTCGTCACCGCAAAAATCGCCCATCATATTCACCGCTCACAGCCTGCCGGCGGATTCTACCGGTGTGTCCAAATATGTCGATGAACTCGAAGAGAGCGCCCGAATGGTTGTCGAAAAATTGCAGCTCGGTGAGCATTACCTGGCTTTCCAAAGTCGTGGGCGCGGGCGCGCCGAGTGGCTCGAACCGTCGCTCGAACAGGTACTCGAACGACTTGCAGGCCTGGGTCACAAAGAAATCTCGGTTTGTCCGTTGGGATTCGTCGCCGAAAACCTCGAAACGCTATATGACCTCGATATAGCGGCGGCACGTCATGCCCGATCTCTGGGACTCGATTTTCACAGATCGAAAACACCCGGCGATTCGGATCATTTGATAAAAGCGTGGGCCGACATTGTGATGTCGAAGCCGGGGGCTGCGGCTTGAAACGCGTCGTCGTGATAGGCGCCGGTATCGCCGGACTGGCGGCGGCGCATAGGCTCGTTGAGGAGACGAAGGCGAAATCGATCGAGCTCGATGTTTTGCTCATGGAAAAGGAAAACCGCCTCGGCGGGACCATACTTACCGAAAAGCACGAGGGCTTCGTCATCGAGGGCGGCCCCGACTGCTTCCTTTCGGAAAAGCCATGGGCACTCGACCTGGCCGAAAGAATAGGCATCACCGATAGGGTCGATGGAACGGTAGAAAAAAATAAAGGCGTCTTTATGATGTGGGGATCGAAACTGCATCCCTTGCCCGAGGGAGTGTTTCTTATGGTACCCACAAAGCTTATGCCTCTTTTTACATCGTCGCTTCTCAGTTGGAGGGGCAAATTGCGCATGGCGCTCGAGCCTTTCGTGTCAAAGCGCACCGGCGGCAAAGAGGAGAGCCTTGCGGAATTTGTAACGCGGCGTTTGGGCAGGGAGGCGCTCGAGCGCATAGCCGAACCGCTGGTGGCGGGGATTCACGCCGGAGAGCCGGAAGGCATGAGCCTTGAGGCGTCTTTTCCCAGGTTCAAGCAACTGGAAGATCGTTACGGGAGCCTGGTGCGAGGCATGCTCACACACACGAAAGGAGCGGTGAGAAGCCCTCGGCGGACGATATTCGTTTCCTTCAAGGATGGGCTGGCCCAATTCGCCGAATCTATCGCGGACGTCATCGGGCGCGAGAGACTTCGACTCGGAACCGCCGCCGGTTCCATCGAGCGCGGCACGCAAAATCGATGGAAGGTTTCGACACTATCGGGCGAAGCTATCGACGCCGATGCGGTGATACTTGCCGCCCCGGCTCATGCGTCGGCGTCCATTGTATCCGGGATTGATCCCGATCTGTCGGCGGAATTGGGAGGCATTCCTTACGTGGGTACAGCGACAGTGTCGCTAGCGTACGATGCGAAGGATGTCGAGGGGAAGGCGGTTGGTTTCGGGTTTGTGGTACCGCGCCTCGAAGGACGCCGCATAATGGCTGCGACGTATTCGAGCCGCAAGTTCCGCCGTCGCGCCCCGGAAGGAAAGGCGCTTGTCAGGTGCTTCATCGGCGGTTCGCAACGACCCGACCTCGTCGAGCGCAAGCCGCAAGAGCTGGCCGACATCGCGGTCGCGGAACTGGCGGACATACTTGGTATAAAGGCCGACCCGCTGTGGGCGAAGGTGTACGGATGGCCGAATTCCATGCCGCAAACCGTTCTGGGACACGCTCAGCGAATGAAACGGATAACATCGAAACTCGAAAAACTGCCCGGAATCGAAATAGCCGGCGGTGCCTACGACGGACTCGGCATACCAGACTGCGTGCGTGTCGGAGAAGCGGCGGCAGAAAGGATACTCGAAACGTTATTTCCAGCAGGCTGACCAAGGGCGACCTGCATAGATTTTGAAATAATTTTATCCCTTCAAAAACAGCTCACTTTACGTCCTATCGCCTGCGTTCGATTCATTCCCAAGGAACTTACCGATTTATATCTTAGCCAATTCATTTTCCTGCTATATTCCAAAAACAGAAACGCCTCTCATTGTCATGTATATAGATACGGCAGCTATAAGGGAAATCCCCAGGGCTGATACGTTTATTTCTCCTAGAAGCACCAAATAAACCGTCAAATAAATTATCATTATATATATTA
>Ga0180432_10003889_pt1 | contig 20940 bp, 5 predicted proteins | sample SS_ome_10_FD_132414 | JGI IMG/M metagenome (GOLD analysis project Ga0180432, IMG submission 132414) | Hypersaline lake sediment archaeal communities from the Salton Sea, California, USA - SS_1_MS_2 metaG | ecosystem: Environmental > Aquatic > Non-marine Saline and Alkaline > Hypersaline >...
AACATAATATGAAAAAGGAGGAAGAGTTTGAAGCTGCGCTTCCTTTAGGATTACCTGATTACCAAGCACCAGTAGTTGATGAGCTTACTAGAGCTCAGAGAGAAGGTGTATGGGAAGCTGAATTTGTGGGAGAAGAGTTTGGAGAAGTTAAAGGAGTTAAAACTTTTGATGTAGCTGAGAATAATATGAGAAACCAAATTGGTGCATTGAAAAATAAACTTGCCGACTTAGAGGCTGGTGCTGCTACTGTAGAGTTTAAAGGTTCTGCTGAAAGTGATGCTAGAATTATTGAACAAGAAATCCTTAGACTTGAAAGTGAAATTGCTAAGAATCAAGAGCTTAAGAAGAATATTCAAATGCAGTCTTATAATATTGACACTGAGTTCCTTAGAGAGAATGGTTATGGTTCTGTAGAGGAGTTCTTAGCTGATAAAGAAGATTTCCAGAAAGAAATAACTACTACACACAATACATTAGCTACTAATGATTCTCATTTACAAGAGTTAAAAGATGATATTATTAGATCATGGTCTGAAGGACGACAATATGATGTTGTATATGATGATGAAGGGTATGCTTCTCTTAAACTAAAAGAAGGGAAAACTGATCCAGATATGATAAAAGAGCTATATTTAGATAAGAGAGTTTCTGATTATAATAAAGCATTGGAAGAACATAAAGAAACAGTTAAAGAACTTTCTTTAAAAGCATCTGAAGACCACAGAATACTAGGTGTATATGGTGTTGAATCAGGAGATTTAGATGGTATTAATAACCTTTATAAATCATTTAATAACTATGATGCCGCAGTTGAAGATAATGCTGATTCTTATATTAATGGTAGAACAGTTACTTCGCCTCAACAGATCTTCTCTACTGACCAAGTAGCTGATGACCCTATGTTATCTACATTACAAGAGTATATGAATACTAATAATATAACCTTCTATTCTAGAGATGATCAAGGAAATAGAACTAAATATAACCCTGTTTCAGTAGATATTTCTAAAGGAGTTTCTGCAGCTGTTACTAGAAATAAAGTTAATTTTGCAGGTACTAAAGTAGATATGACTGATGGTAGAACAGTAATACTTGCAACTGATCCAACTACTCATAAAATAGTAGAAGCGGAAATAGACCAAGGTTTGGTAGGTTCTAACTTACTTCCTTACTTAAAGAAAAAGGCTAAGGATCAGATGATGTATTATCAAGGTATCGGAGATATGGATTCTTATGGGGATGCTTTGATTAGATATGCATCTGCTGACCAAGGGCAATTACATAGCGTTTTTACAGCTACTATAAAAGAATTTAATGATTTAGGAGAATCTGTTAACCCAGTTGATAAAACTAAACTATTAATTAGTAAGGGCATTGAAACTGCTGGGGGTAATAAGATATTCTTTTCAAGAGACGCTGAACCAGATATGGATGGTAGACAATATAACATGTATGCTCCTGGAATAACTAAGAAAGATATTGAGAGTGGGGCTATTTATAAAGATCCAAATATATTTCAAGAACTAGACCTTGAAGGAAATCCTACGGGAGATTGGATTACTATAGATGAAGAGGGGAACACATTATATGTAGTTCAGAGATTAAAGTATAGTGAAGTAGTACCAACAGTAGTAGAAACATCAGGATTTGTAAAATATTAAAGTATGGCAGAAAAGTTAAATCCAATCACAGGTTTACCAGAAGACAACAAACCAAAAATCACAGGAATTAAAAAAGTAGGTTCATCAGGGGCAGCTAAGTCACAGCTAAGTCCTATGAAAGAGCTTACTAAGCCAATTGATATTTCTGAAGCTATCCCAGAAGAGGCACCAAGTAAAAGAGTTCAATTAGCATCTTACAAAGATTTTACTGTTAGTCCAGATTATAATGCAATTATGGACCAGTATAATAAAAACTTTGAGTTTGAGAAAAATAAGTATCTTAAACAATTGGATGATGAACAAAACATGCTTGAGTCTACTGCTGCAGGTGTAGGTAAATTCCTAACTAAAACTATTGCTGGTACTGGATTAGGATTAATGAGTACTGCTTGGGGTGTGACTAAAGCTATATTTACTTTGGATGCTGATGCTATAGTTGAGGATAATATATTTTCTGAAGCTGAAGAAGGAGTTAAAGAATGGGCTGATAAGGCTATGCCTATCTACTCTGATAATCCTAACTATCATCAAATGTCATTCATGGATAAGCTTATGACTGAGCCAGGTAAATTATTTGGTGATGAGGTTGGGGATGCCCTTGCATTTACTGCATCTGCTATTGGGCAAGAGGCTATTCTATCTATACTTACTGCTGCTACATTTGGTGCTGCTGAACCTATCCAAGCATCTGCTACTGCTAGATTAGCTAATAGGGGTTATAACATTGTTAAGAATCTTGCTAAAGGTAAGAAATACATGAAGACTGCAGATGTTGCAGGAGATGCTGTTAGAACATTTAAGAATATGCAGACTGCTAGTAATATGGCAAACATCTCAAACTTCATGAAGAATACTGGGGCTACTGCTATGGGATTAGGAGTTGCCACTCATTATGAAGCTGCTATTGAAGCAAGAGGTACAAAAGACGCTATGCTACAAAAGTATGCTGAAGATATTTACAATAAGTATGGTAGAGAAGCTACTGATGCAGAGATGCAATATGCTGAGAAACTAGCTGATGATGCTATGTGGGCTACCTATGGTATGAATGCTGCTATCTTATTACCTTCACATTTAATTCAGTTTGGTTCTGTATTTAATAAAGGTTACCAAGGATATAAGCAGAGTAATAAAGTAATGAAACAAATAGCTAAGGATGCTGAGGAGTTTGTTACTAAACATTCACAAAAGTCTAAACTTAATAAACTACTGACTTATAGTTACTTAACTGCTAAGAATCCTGTTACTGAAGCAATGGAAGAGTTCTCTCAAGGAGTTGCTCATGAAGGATCATTAGAATACTTTGGTAGACAATATTCTCCAGAGCATAATAAGAATGCTTTAAATTTCTTTGGTACTTATGGTAAAGCTGCAGTTGACTACTTTGGTTCTACTGAGGGTGGCAACTCAATGGGTATTGGGGCTATTGTAGGTTTACTTGGTATGCCTGTAGGTAGAAGTAGGGGCGGATGGTCTGGTGGTGTGTATGGGGAAATCTCTGAATACAATAAAACTGTTAAAGCTGCTGAGAGTTTAATTGGTAAACTAAATCAAGCTGACTTTAAATCAGCCCTTAAAGAGAACTTTAAAAACTCTGTAGTGTTTTCATCTTTATCAGGTGATAAACAACAAGCTGCTTCAGAAAATGATATCTTTTCATTTAAAAACTATGAGCATGATGAGTTATTTTCTTACATGTATAACAGAGTTAAACTTGGTCTTAAGGATGATGTTTTAGATGATATCAAGAAACTAGAGGACATGTCCCTAGAAGACTTTAACAAAGAGTTTATTGGGGAAGGAGTAGAACCTTATACTCAAGCCCAGAAAGATAAAGCAATTGTAAAAGCAGAAACATTTGTAGAATCCATTGAAGAAAACTTAAAAGCTGTAGATCAGATTCTTGAGTACAACTTAAGACTTAGGAAAGATAAGGAGGGTAATAAAATTAATAAGGCTCAATTAGAGGCTGCTGGGGAAAGAGCTAAGCCTTACTTAGTGCATGCTGCTTCTACTTTACAGAATGTAGATATTAGAGAGCAAGAGTTAGTTGATAGACTTACTGAGATTTCTAACTTCTCTCAAGAAGAGATTGACCAAATGGCTATACAGTCTAGAGACTATGCTAAATTAGGTAAGCTAAGTGGTCTAGCTAGGAAAGAAAAAAGAGAAGGTAAGCTATCTAAAGAAGATGCTGCTCTTAGAGATCAGCTTTTAAAAGAAGATAGAATTAATAAGCAAAAGTATAAGGACTTATTAGAAACTGCTGAAGAAGTTGATATTGAAGATCTTAGAGAAATCAAAGGTGATTTTGTAGATGCTCAGATTGGGGTTGACCAAACTGCATTTATGGAATTAGCTAAAGCAAAGGTAGAAGCTTATTCTGCTGCTAATCCTTCTAAAGCTATTATCAATAAAGGAGAAATGATGAGTATCCTTGAGGACGTAGCTAAACTTAAAAATAGGAGAGAATCATACGCTAAGTTCTATGATTACCTTGCTACTCCAGAAGGTATTGCTAATATGTCTAAATTAGTTAATGCTGCTGAAGAAGCTTTGGATCAAGAATTATCACAGGCAGATGCTGAGAAAGCTGTTGAGTTAGCTAAGAATGCAAAGAACAAGGCTGATTTAGATTTAGCTAAGCATAAAGGAGAAGCTGGTTTAGGGGGTAACGCATCACTTAAAGGTGTAAATAGCTCTATACAGGAAGGAGCTAAAAAACAAAGAACTAGGAATAGGTTTAATCCTGATACCCCATTTAAAAGTTTAATGGAAAGGTATACAAAGAGCCCTGCTCTATTTGATGTAGAATCAAAAGAATTCCTTAAATTCCACAATGAAAAGAGACCTCATAATCAGATTAGTGAGGCTATCATAGATAATCCAGTTGAATTTGCAGAATGGGTACAAGCTCAGTATGAGGCAGAAGAAGTAGATGCTGCTAAGAGAACATTGATTGAAGAATTCTTTGCTGACATTTCTGATAAGATACAGGATAAATTTGAGCAAGAGAATCCACCTAACCCTGCGTATGATCAAGAGGATGAGACTGTAGAGCCTGAAGAAATAAAAGGTAACTACTTTAATGAGAATACTCTAGAACCCCAGAGATTAGATAGTCAAGAATATGAATGGGAATGGGATGAACAGACAGAAAGATGGGTATTCCCTAGAGATAATGATGGGCTACTTAAAAAGGCTGTTAACTTCATGGGAATTGACTGGGAGTATATTAAGTCAGGTGAGATTAAAAAGAATCAAGAAGTTAGGTTTAGAATTGACTTAGAAAGCCTATCTAAAGATAGTTACCATAATCAAAATCTTGTAGGTACTACTGATGAGAATTATATGGAGAATTTTAGGATTACTGCATATACTCTAGATAAGAATGGGGAGCCTAAAGTATTAGGAGCTGTTCCTGGCATACCTAACAAAAAGAAACAAGAGAAATATCTTGCAGATACTGAATGGACTAAAAAATCTAAAGAGCTAGTAGATTTTAGGAAAGCAGTATACAAGCTATTGAAGGATGGTAATTACCTAAACAAAGATAATTCTGTAGCTAGTTCTGATAAATATGTAGATTTACCATATACTTCTAAAGTAGGTAGAGTTGGTACAGGAAGAATTAACATGCACCCAACTAAAGAAGGAGGTAAGATTAGTACTGTAACTGATGGTGAAGTAATACTTGCTGTAGCTAAGAATATTGACGGTGAAGTAGGTTTGCATATTAATAACAATACTAAGAATATTCAACCTAGAGCAGTTAAAGGATTAACCCCAGGAGGTGTGTATTTCCTAGTAGAATCTGCTAATGGGGAGTATTTACCTATTCCAGCTAATACTAGATTTGTTACAGAAAAAGAAGCTGATGAAATTGTAGCTTCTCTAGCTGAGGCATGGGATCAGTTAATAAGCACATCTAATGCACTTGCACAAGAAGGAAAATCACCTGATGTAATTAAACATAAAGCAATTGCAGAGTTTATTAAAGACTATAAAGAGCCTATTAATGAGATAGTATACTTAGATATTATGCCTGACCAATATGCTCAGGGAGATAAGAAATGGATGATTAGACAAAAGGATAATACCTTCTCTAACTCTATGGATTCTACAGAGCTTAAGGAATATATAATGAAGAGAAGATCTCAGGTTAATTATAAGAAGACAAACATTGGTTCTTATAACTCAGAGATTGATGGTGATAAGATTACTACTACATTAGATAGTAAAACTCCTATACATTCTCCTACAGTGACTGTTAATGGTTTCCAAGAGATTGGAGCTAAACCAGCAGTTAGTGTAACTTCATCTACAGAAACTATTTCAGTTGAAGCTATTTCAGATCACGATTATAATGATTGGTCAAACAAAGGGTTCAAAAAATGGATCAAAGAAAATGCTAATGCTGAAAATGTTATCAATGATATTGTACAAAAGTATAAGTATGGTAAACAACTAAGTGATTACCAGATAGCATTAATGGAAGATGGTGATACTGCAGCTTATGTTAATAAAAGACTTATAGAGGAAAAAGAAAGGGAAGATGCTGGTAAAGCTAAATTCTCTGGAGGATTTGGTCAATTTAATTTAGAAAGTGAAGAACAAAAAGCAACTCAAGAAGAGGTTAATACTGATACTTCTGTTATTGAGAGCTCCTCTTCTGTAGAAAATATTGAGAGTAGTATTAATATGGGAGGAGGTAAAGGTCTTAACTTTGGTAAGCCTAACCTATTCAAGATGCCTGATAATAGATTTGAGGGTACTTGGGATAGAGAAAAAGAGCAGTCTTGGTTAAGAAAGAACTTACCTCAAGTTCCTATGACAGTCTTAGATGACATGCATACAATCTTCAATAATGGGGGTAAATATGCTTGGGGGGTATTCCAAGATGCCGCTATGTTTATAGCTGAGAATGCAGGTGTAGGTACTGTTTACCATGAGGCATTCCACGCAGTATTTAACTTATATCTTACTGATAATCAGAAACTTAAGCTATATGCTGAGGCTCAAGCTGAGACAGGAATTTCAGATGACCTTACTCTAGAAGAGTGGATGTCAGATAAGTTCCAGGAATACCAAGTTTCTGGTGTTATGCCTGAAGGTATTAAGCCTTCTACTAAAAATGTATTCCAAAGATTATGGAACTTTATTAAGTCTATAATAGGTAGAGATACATATACTCTTTCAGAAGTATTTGAAAGAATGAATAATGGTAAATACTCTAACAAAAGAATTAAAGGTTCATTTAAGGGTACTAGATATAGTATGATTGATGGTCTTAATGCTAAGGACAAAAGAGAAAGAATTGATATGCTTAACTCTTTGGTATTAGATACTATTGATCACCTTATTCAGACTTATGACTATGGAAGTGTTTCTGAAGCTATCAACGAAGCTAGGTTTAAATTTAAATATGCTGATGGTCAAGAAGTAGTATTCCAAGGGATAAATGCTATATATGCTAGTTTCTTCCAGGATTATATTTTCCCTTCATTTAAGATGTATTCTATTATTGGTGAGAATAACTATGATTGGAATAAGATAAAACAGACTAAACATTACAGAGAGAATCCTGAAATGTATGAGAATGCAATTAATGAATCTCCAGATTTATTAGAGCATAGATGGGCACAACTAGATATTCTAAATGATCAGTTCTTCAATAAGAAAACTGGTAAGATTGAATTAGGACCTTTGGTTTCTTTGGCTATTAAAGATTTAGCTAGGTATAATATTAAAATCAAAGGAGGTAAAGTAAGAAAGTCTGATAGTAATATAGAAGATATTAATGAAGAGTATAGCTTTGAAGATGGTTACAACTTTGAGTGGTGGCAAAAAGCTAGAGCTGAGACTTCATTAAAAGATACAGCTTCTTTTTATATCAAGCATGAATTATCTAAATTCTTTGATATCTTTGTAGATGATAAAGGGGTTAAGCAAGTAGCTACAGATAGTTTAGGATTTAACAAGAGACTAAGATTTGATAAAGTATTTAATGATTTAAAACATAAGTTAACTACTTTATCTTCTAGTGAGGAAATGATTGATTACCTTAGAAAAAACTCTAAGATTAAGCCTTACTATGAAGTAATTGCTGATAAGATGGAACAAGATAAAAGATTTAGATCTGCATTCTTCCATTCACTGGCTACAACTTTGAATAATGCTACTATGCTTAGACAAGAGTCTGATGAAGATGGTAGAACTTCTTATAAAATATTTGACTCTAATAGAAACTCTCCTGATAAAATAATCAGAAATGAGTGGAATGCCGCTTATATTTATAATCAAGATTTCCAAAAGCTTACTCCAGAGAAAGCTCAGCAAATATTTGACAATATTGAAAAGCAGATATCTAAGATAAAAATATCTAATGAGGACACTCTTTCATACAGTAGAGCAAAAGCTTTAAGTGAAGAACTTGCTAAGGTAGGTATTATACTTAACCAAAGAACTTTACGTAATGAGTATGAGTCTAATCCTAAGTCTTTTATTAGTACATTTGATGGACCAGTAGGTTTATTTAATACTGTAGCTAATAAAATCAAGCAGGGTAAAAATCCATTTGCACAAGGTAAAGATGCTGAGTCTCAAGGACTTGCGCCATTTATACAAATGGGGGTTAATGCTAGAATGGATTTATATGAAAGTGCATATATGAATGCTGAAGGTAAACAACAATTTGCTAATGTTGTGCCTAATCACTTTAGCATGTTAATTAATGCACTTAAGAACTCTAGTAAGTATAAAGATATTATTAATCAATATACTACAGATCCGTTTTACAAAAAGCATAAATGGCTTAAAGAGCTTAAGAAGTCTAAAGAGAATAGAGATTTATTTGGGTACACTGTATTAGATGGTCTTAGAGATGACACTGGGGAAGCTGGTAAAAAGTATACTAGACTTTCTCCTAAAGAAAGAATGATAGTTGACTTAGTTCTTTTTCACAATGAAAGTGCTGAAGGAGTTGAGAATAAGGAAGTAGCTAAATATACAATGCCTATTCTTGCAGATGCTGCTCAGTTACCTATTGTGCAGTTTAAGAAATACTCTAATGAAGAAGTGTTAGATTCTTTAATGGATGTATATGATCAAGAGACTGCTAGAATTGAAAAAGTTAAAAACGAACAACAGACTCTTTCTCCTGATAGATTTATTGAGAACTATCATATTAATAGGGACGGTAGACTTTCTCTAGAAGAGCAATTAGCAACAGCTAAAGGTTTACAGTATCACTACATTGTAGGTGCTGAAGGGCTTACTAGAGAACAAGTTAGAGAGCATATTAAAAAGAATATCTTAGGTAAAGAAGTTAATGAGATTCTTGATACTATGGAACAGTTTAGTATTAAATTCCAAAGTGGTGCTCATATACTTCCTAAGACTATACAAGATATTAATGGTTTTGTAGAAAGTTATGTGTATAACTCTTTCTTGGCTAACACTAATATGTTACAGTTATTCTCAGGGGATACTGCATTTTATAAAAACCAGGTTAACTTAGCAAAAAGAAATAAACAAATTGCTAACCCTGGTAACCTACTAGACTTAGCTGCTACTGGTCCAACTTATAAAAGTGTTTTCTTACAAGATGAGAATGTAGATAGTAAGTTCATAGAGATGTATAAGAGAATCCTTAAAGATGACAAAGAAGGATTAGCTTTAGCTACTTCATTTACTGGTATTACACAAGGTGATGGTCAGGCATATATTTCAATTGATAGATACAAAAGTATTTTTGAAGGTGCAGGTCTATGGACTGATGAACATGAGAATACTTATAAGAAAATCAAGACTGGTAAAAAGCTTGACGCTAAAGAATTATCATTAGTTTTACAGCCTATTAAGCCATTTGTTTATGGTAAAAGGTTAGATCAGGCTACTAATACTATGGTTCCTATCCAGAATAAAAACTCTGAATTTGTAGTTATTCCTCAAATGTTAGATTTAGCTGAATCTGAAAAAGACAAAGCTAGAATACAAAAGATGCTTGATCTATTTGAAGGAGATAACAAAGTTGATAGTATTCAATTTGAGTCTGCTGTAAAAGTAGGGGGTAGAAATCTTATTAAATTTGATGAGATTAACAATGATAACATAGATTCTGTAAAGGAGAGTGCTGAGGTATTAAACAATTCTGATTACAGAATTCAGTTGAATGTTCCTGAACACCATATTGATACTACAGTACTATTTGGTACTCAGATTAGGAAGTTAGCTATCTCTAATATTGACCCTAATACAATGTATAATATACCTGAAATTTCTGATACTCCTATATCAGGAAGAAAGGTTATAAAATTATATCAGGCTGCTATTACAGGTAATATTAATGAGTCTTATGGAGAAGTAATGTCAATGTTCTATAACCCAGATGGGTCTAGAAACATGAAGAAGATTAGAGACTTAATTCAAAGAGAAATTGATGATAGAGGTCTTACTCCTAAGTATACTAAAGCAGTAGAACTTCATGGTGAAGAGTTTGCTTTACCTCTATTCTTCCCATTATTATCTAATAAGATAGAGTCATTACTTAGTTCTGTATTTAGAAATAATATTACTAAGCAAAGAATTAAAGGTGGATCATTTGTACAAGTATCTGATTTTACTTTTTCTGATCAACTTAAGGTTACTTCCAAAAAAACTGAGAATGGAGAAGTTGTAGAATACATGGAAGCTTTAATGCCTTGGTGGTCTAGAGAATATTTCCCTACTAATGCAGATGGTGAAGTAGATTTTCAAAAAATACAAAAAGAAACTCCAGAACTATTAGAGGCAATTGGATTTAGAATTCCTACAGAAGCTAAATACTCTTTCCCTATTATTAAAGTAGTTGGATTTACTAGTCCACAACAAGGGGGTGTAATTGTATTACCTGCAGATGTAATCCACAGAACAGGTGCGGATTTTGATGTTGATAAATTGTTCGTAATGATGCCTGAGTTTGAAAACATTAACAAACCAATTTTAGGTCAAGCATCAATTGAGAGAAAGTATAATAATTATATAAAAACTCTCCAATGGTCACCACAAGCAAATAAGGAAATTGTTAGAGCAGATATTGAAGACTTTGATGATTTACGAAGTAGAAAAGAATTTGCAAAAACTTTTAATTATATGTGGGATGAAAAGGATTTCACATGGAAAGAAAGGGAGAAAAGTTTTAGAAAAGTGCCTTCTGGTGAGGAAACTAAAGCTTCTAGAGATAATATGTTAATAGATATTATCAAAGGAATTATGTGGAATCCCGCACATCAGAAAGAAGTATTATCGCATAACACATTTAAAGACCTTAAAGGTTTCTTAGATAAATATGGGTTAGATACTAGTGGTAATATCAATATGAGTTTACCTTCATCCCAGTTAGAGTTGTTTAAAAGAAACATGGCAGGTAATGACCTTATTGGTATCTTTGCTAATCATAACTCTAACCACTCTATTCTACAACATACTAATATTGCTTTTGATAGTAGGATTGGTATGAGGTATGGGGACAAGTGGATAACTGAAGAAGATGAAAATGGTGAATCTAAGGCTTATTTGTTCACTGATCTTAATAGAATATATAGTCCTGTAGATGGTAAGTTGATTACTGGTTCTCTTGCTCAGTTTTTGGCAGCTTCTGTGGATAATGCTAATGACCCAGTTCTATCTATGCTTAACATTAATACATTTACTGCAGATACAGTGGCTATGTTAGTGAGAACAGGTATGGATTTAGAAACTGTATTAGCATTTATTAATCAACCTGTTATTAAAAGACTGGCACAAGAAGTTGAAAATGGTAAGAAGGAAAGTATTGCTATAGATAATATGGTAGAAGCCTTTCAAAAAGGTTTGGATAAAAACTTTAAAAAGGATGGAGAAAAGGTTGACCTTGATTCTAAATTATTAAAAGCTAGATTAGAATTAAATAAACTAAAGAATAAAGATAAATTAACTTCTTCAGAGAAAGATAGAGTTAAAGAGTTAGAGGCTATGTGGGACGGAGAGAAAGGGCAAAAAGAAATGGATTATTCTGTAGCTGCTGCATTTAAGCACTATTATAACTTAGCTAATAGTTTGTCTGAACTTACTCAAGCATCAAGAGCTGACTCTAAAGGATCTTCTGATATTGTAGCTAATGAGCTATTCTTAGATAGGATAGATGATACAATGAAAGATAAGAACTTTGTTAAGGGTACAGTAGCTGAATTATTTAATGGAGAAGCTTATGAATTTATCAAAGAGTTTACAGACAAAGGAGTAAGAGCTGCTAACCAGGAGTTAAAGAATTATTTCCCATGGGTTAACTCTACATTTAAAGAAGTAAAAGCAAAATTTGAAAAGTACAAAGGTTATAAACTTAGTGAGAAAGAAATTAAACTAATTAATTCAAACCTAGTTTCTTATATAGGATCACAATTTGAAGAGTTTAATATTGGTAAAGAGGAAACTAATTACTTACTTAAAGATCTTCCAGGAGAATTCCATTTAAGAAAACAAGAAGATGAGTACTTTAGAGATAATCCATTTATTGAAGCCCTACATTATGAGAATAAAGAGAATGTAGGAATGCCTAGGATTATAACTAATAACACTGCAAGTCTAGATCCTACTCAGAAAGAGCTAATCGAAGAAGGGTTCATGGAGTTATTAGCTGACCCTAACTACAATGAAATGATTAGAAATCTAATTAAGTACTCTTTTGTTACTCAAGGATTTGGATTCTCTCCAGTTGGATTTAATAACTTATTTGATAGTGAGTTTTACATTAAACTGAAGGATAGTAAAGGAATATCATTTGCTGAAGCATTGAGAGCTAATCAAAACCTACTTGCAGGTAATGAAGAGGCTGTTGGAGACTTTGTTGAAATGTTCTTACAGAACCATCATGAAAAATTAGGATTTACTTCTAAGTACAATACCTCAACTATTAAGAAGTTGTCTGATAGTTATTATACTACTGATGGTTATAATAACCCTGCTTCAGGCATATTGACTTCTTTTATAGTAGAGAATGAGTTAGCAATTGCTGAAAAACCTTATATTACTGTAAGTACCTCAATAGGTAAGTTATTGTACAAAAAACAAGCCCCAGGAGAGAAGTATGCTATGTATACATTATTATCTCCTACAGGTAAGGAGAATGTATTATTACAGTATAATCCTAATATCAGACACAGTTATTTAGAAGATAACCTAATTGATATTACTCCTAAGATTAATTACGTAAATCAAGCGGATAGTAAGTTTAAATTTACCAATATTGCTGATCTTAGGGATAAACAAAAGGGGTTTGATAAAATAGTACACAGTGCTGCTGACTATAAGTATATGAAGAATGTTAACGAGTTACCAACTCTTAAGCCTATCATTAGAAAGAAGGATTCTGAAGTTACTCCTGAAACACCTACTGAAGAAACAATTTCTTTACAAAATGATAATGTAGCAAAGGTTAAAGACGGTAGTAAAGTAATAACTAATAGAACATATAAAATTCCTAATGGAGTTAAGAAGTTAGATGATACAACTGCAGTTGAGACTACTTACTTAGGTGAGTTTAAAGTAGATCAAGGAGGAGTATATATGGAAGGAAATGCTGAAGAGTTCTTATATAATATCTTTGAGACTGCTCAATATGAGGAAGATGAGTTAATGAAAACTGGTAAGACTTATATTGACTTTGATGAATTTGCTCAGTCAGAAGGATTTGTTAACTGGAATGATTTCCAAAACAATAATAAGTTCTCTAGAAACTTTATTAATGGTACTGAGAGTAGGCATGTTCATCATATAAAAGTAGTAGAAAAAGTGGCTAGCACACCTACTAGACAAGGTACAATAAATGTATACTGGGGACAAGCTGAATCTGAAACTTCTACAAGAATACTTTCTAACCTAGCACCAAGAAAATTTACATGGGAAGGTAGAGAATATGGGTCTGTAGAGCATGCTTATCAGTCTAATAAATCAGGTACTTTTAATCAGAATACTTATGATAAATATGAAGCTATAGGCGGATATGGTAAGAAAATAAGAGGGAAAGGGACTGTTGCAGAAATGAAGACTGCTGATAGTTTAGGGTTAATGAAACAACTTGTAGTAGAAAGTTTTAAGCAGAATCCTAATTCTGAAGCTGCTAAAAAATTGATGCAGTATGAGAACTTTACTCATAATACCAATCAGCTAATTGATCAAGCATTTTTAGAAGGATTAAAGCTTGCCCAAAAAGAATTAGATAATTTATCCCAAGAAAATTTGGAAAAGTCAAAAGAAAGTAGTACCTTTGTAAAACCAGCAGTACCTAGTAAGTTTGCAGGTGGATTTGGTCAGTTTAATTTCTCAGATGAGGAAATCAAAGCTGCTGATGAGGAAGATAACAGTAATGATCATGATAACACATGTAAAACACCTTTTTAATATATTATGAAAGTAAGTTGCAAAGACAAGGAAAGAGTATTTAAGACAGCAGAAGCTTCAACTAAATCTTGGTTTAGAGTTAATGGTGCTATTGATAAGTATCTTAATATTATAGACTTAAAGAAGTTTAGGAAGTTTAATGCTAAGTGGAGTAACTATGCCAGAATTAAATTTGGTGTTAATGAACAATTATTTTTTGAGGAAAATGGTGGTAGAAAAGCTTTGCCTAATAAGGTAGCTTTTAAGAGCATTGATTCTGCAAAAGGTATATACTATCAGAAGAGTAATAGTTCTCAACAGAGAGACATTAATACTAGGCTTAAAGAAGGTTTCTTAAAAGACTTTAATGTTACTGTTCAAGAATATGATAATATTAAAGAGGCTTTAGGTTATAACTACACACAAATGGTATCTCTTGTTGAGAAGTTCGTAGCTGTAGAGAAAGGTAAACCAATTGATAAAGCTGTAGCGTATTTAGCATTCTCTTTACTAGGTAGAGAAAATAGTAAAGTAAGGAGTGAATTAAGGTTTAGTATCACTAGCTGGGATAAGTACAGAGAAAAATTCAAAGCTTATAAAAATGAAATCTTTGATCAAAAAGGTTTTATAGAAGAAAAAAAGGAGTGGAGAAAAACTATCAAGGATAGAATCATTATAGATTTCTTAGCTGAAAAACTAAATGATTATCATAACAATCCTGAAGAGTTTGAAAAGATAGAAGAAAGAAAGTGGACTAGAGCTGATTTTACTGCTATCAAAAAAGCTTTTAGAGCTATACTTGATTTCTTAGGGTTGTCCAATAATCCTTCAATAGATAGGCTTAATAATGTAGGAAATGCATTAGCACATGAAGTTTTAACTAGAAATTATGACATGTTATCATATGATCTAGGTGAAGGGCAAATCCTTAAAAACTATGAAGAAACTATAGATTCTGATCCACAAGCAAAGGAGATTGTTGAGTTCTCTCAAAGTCTTGGGTTAGTACTTACTGGTAGCTTGGCTTTAAGGAGAGCAGGTACAGTATATAGAACTTCACAAGAATCTTTACATGACTTAGATTTTGTTGTTCCTTATGAGGAGGCAGAAAAACAAATGGAAATTGTAGAAGAAATTCAAAAATGGCAAGGTCCTGATGCTGTAGTGTCTGGCAAAGCTGCTTTTGATTTAGTACAAAAGTTTGATTGGTTCAAAAAGTTTAAAGAAAAATACCCTACATATAAAATTATAAATGGTTTCTATGGTGGGGAGCGCAGTAATTTTGAATCTTATACTCTTACAGGAGTTATAGATGGTAAGTTTGATGATAAGGGGAAACATATAGAAGGTACAGGATACATAGTTGACCACTTTGTAAGACTAGATCCATCAGGAGAGCAGCATGAAAACTATTTCAAGTTATGGAAAGAGATCATGATTGCTAAAATATTAATGGGTAGAGGAAAAGACTTTACTGATTATAAAGCATTTGTTCCTTTTACTAAATCAAAAGATTCATATAATTTCTTTTATAAAGATTTTATTTATCAGACATCTCAAGAAACTGATTATACAGAAAAAGATCTTAAACAAAATGTAGAGGTAGAAGATGCTGTAGAAGAAGGTCTAATTAAATTCCTTGATAACTATGGTATTGGAGTTGAGTATGTTGATTCTCTAAAGATGAGAGGGTATGATGCTGTAGCAATTGCTGATATTACTAATAAGTTAATTAAAATTAGTAAAGGAGAAGCTGATGCTAGTACATTACCTGAAGAGGCTGCTCACTTTGCTGTAGAATTATTAGGTGAGGATAATCCAATAATTAAAAGATTAATGGATATTATTGATCAGTCTGCTATTTATGATATTACTTATGAAGAGTATGCTAATGACAGAGAGTATCAAAAGTACGAAGAGCCTTTACCTGGATTAAGTGTAGGTATAAAGAGAAGTACTGGACCTGATATTAATAAGATTAAAAAGGAGGCAATTGGTAAAGCTATTGCTAATCATATCATTAAAAAGAAGGCTGATAACCCTAAAGTAGAATCTTCTATTAAAAGATTGTGGAATTGGGTACTTAAGAAGTTTGGTAAGATCCCAGCTAAAACTTTTAAAGAAGAAATGGATTCTTTGATAGGAGAAGTTGCAGGTCAAATGTTATCAGGTGAATTACAAGGGGCTAATTTAGAAAATCTTAGACTTAAGAAGGGAGAGAAAAAGAGAATATTCAAAAGTAAAAAAGTATCTAAGGAAGAGAACAGAGCAAGAAAGGCATTAATTACCTTAGAAACTCGTCTAAAAGAAATTAGGAGAAGGGTAGATGCACCTGACTCATTACTTACTATTAAGTCTACTATTGACAAGATTAAACAGAATATTGAAAACAATGAATACCTATTAGGTATATCTAATTATATGTCTGCTGTAGAAGAGAGTACTGATAAGATTCTCCAAGCTATGGAAAACGAAGACACAGAATATTCAGCAGATATTCTTTATGATATCAACTCATTCTTAAACTTACATCAAAAAACAGTATCTGACATAGTTACTATGATGAAAGGTGACAAGGCTCTTAGAGAAAGAGGTGAGGAAATCTATAAAGGAAGTAGAGAGATATCTGCTAACCTTGCTGAGATGCGTGATTACTTAAAGTCTGAAATGGAGAAGGCTACTATTGCAGGAGTTAATAACTTAGCACATAGTGACCAATTAGGTGAAAGCTTATTCTATGAAACTGATTCAGATATGAGTTGGCTATCTACTTGGTTGGGGTCTGCAAAAGCTTCTGCTAAAGAAATAGTAAAACTATTAGATAGAAAGCTTAGAGATATTAAATTTAATGTTGATGCCTTCATACTTGATTTAGGTACAGACCTTAAACTATTACAAGAGAAACTTGAGAAGTCAGGTTTCAAAGATTTTTCTCAATTCTATGAAAAGGATGAGAAAGGTAAGAAGACTGGATATCTTATTAGAGATAAAAAATGGGGAGAGTACAGAAAAGCTAAGGAAGCCCATAAGAAATACATTATGGAACTTCTAAACACTGAGGAATCAGGGTATGAGTATAAAGAAGAAGACTATAATGAATGGATTTCTAATAATCAAGATGAGCAGAGTATTGAGAAATTAGCTAAATTATGGAAAGAATTCTATGACAAGCATACAGTACTCAAGAATTACAAAAGAATTCCTAATGATTCTTACAACAATCCTGAGTTTGCTAAGCTAATGAAAAACCCAATAGCTAAAGAATACTATGACAAGCTTGTGGACATCAAAAGAGATGCTGTAGAAAAGCTTCCTAAGAAGTACAGAAATGATCACTATGTGTATTGGATGCCTCAGATTAGAAAAGATACATTAAACAGGCTTAGAAACAGGGAGCAGGGGATATTTAGAACTATAAAAGAAGTGGTTAAAGAGAAAGTGAGAGTTCAAAAGGATGAAACTGAGTATGGAAACCATGAAATAGTTAAAAATCCTATTACAGGTGAGGAAATTAAATTCTTACCTATACATTACCACTACCCAATAGAGGATATGAATAACCTATCTGATGATATTACTTCTATGTATTTATCTTATGCTTATATGGCTGAGAATTATGTACAAAAGAATAGAGCTAAAGGAGATATTTGGTTAATCCATGAGGCTGTTAAGAATCAAAAAGTTAATATTCCTGGAGGTAAGCAAAAGGCAGAAGGACAGTCTAACACTTTCCAGAGAATTGATGATATGATAAATACTAGATTCTATGGGGCTGAAAAAACAGAGGCTATAGTTAATATACTTGGTAAAAAAGTAGATGCAACTAAGCTCGCTGATAATGGGATGGCTTATGTAAGAAGGAATAACCTTGTGTTTAACTTGTTTACACATGTAGCCAATACAGTTATGGGACAAGCCTACCAAAAGATAGAGAGTATCTCAGGTAAATATACTACACAAGCATCTGCTGCACATGCTGAAGTATTACTTACTAAGAATACTAGTGGTATGATGATGGACATAGGTGCTAGGATTAAAAGAAATAAAGTATCATTAGTAATGCAGAAGAATGATATCATACATGATATTAATAGTTCATTTAATCACTTAGATGAAAGAACTAAAATAGGCAGAGTATTTTCTAAATCAGGACTATACGCCACTTATGAATTTAGTGATGCACATGTTAAAGGTAAGATTGCGCTTTCAGTATATGATAACTATAGATTATATAATGGTAAGTTTGTTAACTACATGCAGTTTATGACCTTGAATAAAGGGAACAAGAATGCTAAACAAGACTGGAAGAAGTTAAGAGAAAAGTCTCTATATAATGCTTATGAAGCTAAGAATGGAAAACTAGTAGTAAAGCCAGAATATGAAGGTATTATTACTAGGAAGTTTGAAAATACTATTAGAGGTATTATAAACCAGATTGTAGATGAGGCAGACGGTACTCTTACTCAGGATGATAAAACTATGTTACATAGGTCTGCAGTAGGTAGAGCAATACTTACTCACAGAAATTGGTTATTAGTAGGTATGCAAGCTAGGTGGAAAAAACCAGGGTATAACTATGTTACTGAAATGGAGGAAGAGGGTTACCACAGAACATTCAAAAGAAATTTCTTTAGATTATTCCCTTTTAATAGTAAGAATAAGGAAGGAGAAACCATGGAAAGCTGGATGCAAAGATTTAAGTCTTTCCTAATCCTTAATGAAGATATGAATCCAATGGAGAAGGCTAATATGAAAAAGGCTTGGGCTGATCTTGTATTCATTATATTAGTAATGGTTGTAGCTAAAATGTTAAATAATATAGCTGATGATGAGCCAGATGATTGGACTGCCCAATTCATGGGATATATGGGAAGTAGAATCAGACTTGAGGCTACATCATATTCTAACCCATTTGAGATCTTGGATATTTTAGATTCTCCAACAGCAGGTCTTAATCAGATTGAAAGTTTAGCCAATTTTGCTAGAGATATAGCAACTACTGATGATGACGGTAACTGGAGACTATTATCTGAAATAGATAGAGGAGGATATAAAGGTAAATCTAGATTTGAGAAATTTATGATTAAGAGAAGTATACTGAAACCTTTCTATGAAGCATCAACTACAGATGTTATTAAAGATAAGAATAGATACCTTAAAGAAATAGGGTTATAATTGTATCAGGATAGTAAAAAAAACGAAGTCCCCTCCACTAGGAAGGGGCTTCTCTTTTATATAGCTTCTCTAAACATTTCAAGATAATTCTGAGGAGTTAACAAATCAGTAGCATCCACACAAGTTGTATCTACATGTAAGTAATTGTAATCATTTACATATACTTCTTTTGTCTCTCCATCTTTATTTTCATACTCAACTACCTCATCTTCCTCTGCATCTTTTTCTTCAAATAGCCAAGTCAATCTAGACAATGGAATGTCATCCCATTTACATTTAAAGTCATGATCACTATCATGAGGCTTATAAAATACTACTTTATAAGGATCAGTACAGAAATGCCCAATATAATTATACTCTTCTAGTACTTTAACAAAAGCCTTAATGAATACCCATATACTAGCACTGTTATTTCTATTAGGGAAGTATGTTAAGTAACATCCTAAAATGTCAGTCATACTTCTTCTGTAAGACTCTTCTTTAAAAGGCTTTTCTTGTTCTTCATTAATAATATAATAATTAGGAAAAGTATTTAGATAGTAATTTTTTGTAGACTCTTCTAGCATCCATCTTAGGTAAGACTCTGCACTCATTTTACTATTTCTCTCAATCATTTCTAGTAGTTCCTCTTCCCTCTTCTCACTTAAGTAATAGTTTATTGGGTACCTCATTGCATACCCATTAACTTTTTTTACCTGGTATTTTTTAACCTTTTTCTCCATCTCTTAAATTTTTTAATTGTTTTTTCTTTCTTTTGTGTAATTGTATTAACTCTAATATTTTTAATGTTATAAAAATAACTAGGAATATTGTAAATTCCCAGTTTAATGTGAAAATAGCTGACAATAAACACAAGATTAATCCAAAGATATTCCCATATTTACTACCTATTCTATCTTTATTTCTATACAATCTGTATGAGAATAAGAAGAATATTAAAGCTCCACATTGTAATAATATAAAATCTATTCCCATTTATAATTCAATTTCTAATTCTTCACCTGTCAATACGAAGTAAAGGTTTTGTAATCTATGCACAGAATTTAAAGTATCATTTTTTACACATATTTGCTCTTTCAATTTTTCATCTTGAAAAGAGAAGCTAAAGTCATCGCATAATACTAAAGTGCAAAAACTATCAACTTTCAATATATAATGTAAATCAGTATGCCCATCAAATTCTTCTTCAATCTTCTCAAAACCACACTTTAAAAGTATTTCTTCGGTTAGTGGGATGGGTTTTAAATATTTGCATAACGCAAGCTTTACAGCATCAAATGTCATGTGGTAAGCTATACCATACTTATCTAATTCTGCTACACGTTTATAACCTTCAGTTGTTTGAACCCAGTTCCCAATTCTTAATTCATTTGCTTTCATAATATAAAAAGGGGGCTTTTACACCCCCATTACTTTAAATTATTTCACAACTACCTCCTGCACAGGCTATCTCACCTTGCAGATCAGTGTTATCTACTTCTTCTATAATTTTTGTTAAATCAATTGGTTGATTCTTAATATACTCCATCTTTTGATTATACTCTTCCTCAGTACAAGTCATAAAAGGTGCATCTTTATATGTACCACCATCATATGGTAATACTGAAAGACCATTATAAGTGTCCTTTTCAGTCCACATCCAATTACCAACTGATTCCCACTCATCAGAATTAACTGATACAGTAGCTGATACATTGTTAGTATTTGG
>Ga0180432_10003890_pt1 | contig 20938 bp, 19 predicted proteins | sample SS_ome_10_FD_132414 | JGI IMG/M metagenome (GOLD analysis project Ga0180432, IMG submission 132414) | Hypersaline lake sediment archaeal communities from the Salton Sea, California, USA - SS_1_MS_2 metaG | ecosystem: Environmental > Aquatic > Non-marine Saline and Alkaline > Hypersaline >...
AGGGAATTATCGGTTTCGAGTTATTTTACTTATCATATATTTTTTTATACTTATTTTTTTATACTTAGTTTTTGTAAATGTTGGCGTAAATCCTATTGTCGCCTTTTTAATTCTTTTATTTATGTTTGTACTCGTGATTGGACCACTGCTTAAAGGTTTGAGGAAGTCTTTCTATTCAAGAATGTTTATTGATAAAAAAAAAAGGAATCGGGGAGGTTATCAGCAATATAAAGAAAATATTAAGAAGAATAGTAAAATAACTGAATATAAACCAAGAAAAATCAGGCATGTTAACCTAAATATCACCTATCGAAAACCTCTCATTGTGAAATGTAATTATTGTGGAATGACTGTAGCGGGATTTGTTAAGAAATGCCCTAGATGCGGGGAGTTGATCGAATATGATTGACCATGCTCTTGATGGAGTTATTTCTTCCATTAAAGGTTCTTTAATCGAAATTAAAGGAATTGAAAATGAAGCACGTTTATTTGATCTTGTAAAAGTATTAAACCACAACATTTTAGGAGAAATCATTCAGATTCACTCGAACTATTTAGTTGCACAGTGTTTTGAAAGCACTCACGAATTATCATTAGGAGAAAAAGTAATTGTATTAAACCACCCGCTTTCAATGGAGCTTGCGCCGGGTTTATTAACAAAGACCTTTGATGGAATTCAGAGACCATTAGAGGAGACCTTTATGAATTTTAAAGAAGGGAGATTAGAAAGGGGTTTTGAATTTTTTCCCCTTTCAAGAGAAAAAAAATGGCATTTCGTTCCATTGAGAAAAGTAAACGATAAAATAAAAAACGGAGATATTATTGGAGTAGTAAAAGAAACAGCACTTATCGAACATAAGATTATGGTTCCCCACACTATCTCTGGAAAAATTTCACATATCGTTGAAGAGGGAGAATATACGATTATTGAGGAAATTTATCGGGTGAGACAAGGAGATTCTGAAAAATCTTTCATTATGCTACAAAAATGGCCCATTAACCTTAGTCGACCGTTTAAAACCAGATTATTACCTAATGAGCCCTTAATTACTGGGACTCGAATAATAGATTTATTATTTCCTATCGCTAAAGGTGGCACTATTGGGATACCTGGAGGATTTGGGACCGGGAAAACAGTCATTCAACAAACCATCGCGAAATATTGTAATGCTGATATAATCGTTTTTATAGGATGTGGAGAGCCGGGGAATGAAATTGCGAATATCTTAAAACAATTTGCGGAAATAATAGATCCAATAAATCAGCGTCCACTAATGGAACGCGTGGTTGTTATTGCAAACACTTCAAATATGCCCGTGTCAGCTCGAGAGGCGAGTTTGTTTTCAGGAGTTACGATAGCCGAATATTATAGGGATATGGGATACGATGTGGCGGTGATCGCTGATTCGATGTCGAGATGGGCGGAAGCTCTAAGGGAAATCTCGGGTTTATTAGAAGAAATGCCCGCAGAAGAAGGATATCCTGCGTATTTACCATCAAAACTCTCGAGTTTCTATGAACGTGCGGGAGTGGTTACCGCTCATGGTCTTGATCATTTAGGTAATCAAAGAATAGGATCTCTCACGGTAATTGGAACTATTTCCCCCCCTGCAGGTGACTTTAGCGAACCTGTAACCGCAACTACTAAACGCGTAGTACAAGGGATTTTAACGCTGGATAATAAATTAGCATATTCAAAACAATACCCCGCAATCAACTGGCTTAACTCATATTCAAATTATCCAGAATATGTTGCAGATTGGTGGAAAGAAAGGAATATTGACTGGTCAGAAATTGATATCGAGTGGTTAGGATGCCGGGAACAAATAAATGACATTTTATCCCAAGAAAATGACTTGAAATCCGTGATCAAGCTTCTGGGTCAGTCCAATTTACCTGAAGATCAAAAGCTTAGCTTGTTGATCGCAGATCTTGTTAGAAGATCCTTCTTGATTCAAAACGCATTCGACGAGATCGATAACTATACGGATTACAAAAAATTATTGGGCATTGTAAAGATAATTTTGTTATTATACCAGGAAGGAAAAAAACAGGTAGAAAAAGGTTCTATAATCAACATGATGAATTTTAGCGAAGTTGCCAATGATATTTCAAAAATCGCTCATACCTTGGCTAATGAAGATTTCCACGCTATTGAAGAATTTAAAGATCATCTCGTTAATCATAAATTTAATAGAATTTTTAATAATCAACAATTCAAGCAGAAATTTTAGCTCCTTTCAAGTAGTAGTTATGGTTTGAACCATTCGAAAAAATAGTAACTTTGAGTCAATGGGTTCGCAATGACGAATTTCTTCCTTACAGATGTGGCTAATCGTCCTGCTCTTACCATATCAATTGCACTTATTTTAGAATCCGCTGGGAGCACGTGAACTATAAACGAAGAGTGTTCTAATCCTGGTCCTCTCTTATACACTACAAAATCTGCCCCAAACTTTAAACCCGGTCTTGGAACATACCCTCTTTCTCGTAAATCGCGGTAGATTACATTTTTCTCTTCAAATTTAAAATGAATTTTAGTTGCAATCTCGTGAAATTCTTTTGTGGATAGGTGTGAAGAATTTTTCACATCGTATATTGAAATTTCGCCGTTATTTAAAAGGTAATATGCCTCTATTAAACTAAGCTCTGAGGGTCTATTAAAAAACTCCAGCCTGGGCTTATTAATTCCTAAAGGCGAGCCAAAAAACTTTTTTTTCACATAAAGATATGAGGCGTGAACTGGATTAAAAACGATAACTCGTGAATTGATAAATTTACACGGAATTACTTCTGGAATTTCCTCATCGTTAAAAACATCCAATTCCTTTTCTTCAGTCATCAAGATAGGATTATTATTACTTGTTTATATTATTAATCTTTCAATTTCATTTAAATTTGAAAGTACACTATTTTATTATTAGATTATATAATAAAGGTGTTATACAAATGATCTTAAGAAGAGCTATACATGCAGGAAGCTGGTATGAGGGTTCAGAAAAAAACCTTAAAAAAAGCTTAGACGAGTTTTTCTCTGACAATAAATTTGGTCCTGGTGAATTGCCACAATCCCTAAATCAAGAGAAAAGAACAATACTAGGAGGTGTATCTCCCCACGCAGGACACAGGTATTCAGCATGCTGTTCTGCATGGACTTTTTTAAATCTCTTTAAGGAAAAAATACCAGATACGGTGATTGTATTAGGTACAGATCACATCGGATTTGGAAAAGTTGCGTTAATGGAAGAAGGTCAATGGGAAACGCCTTTAGGAAATTTAACCATTGATACCGAATTATCGAGAGAAATCTTAAAAAACAGCAAGGTTATTATCGGAGACGATTCGGCATTTACGGGGTATTTTGAGAGGGAACATAATATTGAAATTCAATTGCCCTTCATAAAGTATTGCGCAGGAGAAAAAGATGTGAACATTATACCGTTTAAAGTGTCAACAAAGAAGTTTAACATCATTGATCAGCTATCAAGCGATATCGCTAGCGCAATCAAACTAGTGGATAAAGACGTGGTTATAGTTGCATCTTCTGACATGACACACAAACAACCAAGCAATTACATGAATCCCGAGAAGGACTTAGAAGACATGCGCGAGCGAGATCAAGCAGTTATTGACGCTTTTAAGGAATTTAATCCCGAATTAACTTATAACACTGCATTAAAAACGTCCGTATGTGGTCCTCAGACTATTACCTCTTTAATGTTAATTTGCAAAAAATTAGGCGCCATTAAATGCCGTGATTTAAAATATTACACGAGTTACCAGAAAGGAGGAGGAACTGGTCCTTGTGAATACAGCGTTGGTTATTTTTCAGGGATTATCTCAACAAATTGACATGATGTCAAGCTTTTTTTTCTAATTTCTTATTAATCACTTGAAAAAAACGACAAAAAACTCTACATTATTGAGAAAATGTTTTTAAATAATCCCAACTATTTTTTTAATTGATATAGAAGTCTGATGAAGATTTGAAAAGTGGGGTATGAACGCGATGGTGATGGAACGAACTCTCTCATTTGATATAAATGGATGCAATCAAGAAGAGATTCAGAGAATAACGGAAAATATCTTGCGAAATAATTTGACATTGTCTTTTAAAACTGCAAGGGTGGGAGATAAAATCATCAGGATCAACTATTTTGATGAAGCAGAACCAGAAGATCAAGGGGACAACAGAATAACGATTTTACAGGAACCCGAGAAAAAATATTACATTAATGTGAAAGGAAAATTAACTGACGATCAGATTTCAGAACTATGGAGCGAATTAAACTTAAAGTTAAAAGAATCACAGAGAGTCAAAAATAAGAGCAATAATGAATTAACTAAAGACGAAGTTATTAACGAGATCTGTAATTCTATTAGAAATCTGGGATTTTACATTGAAGTGAGCGATGTCCTTGATTTTATAGAAAACTTTATAGAAAAATTTTACAGGCTCCCTAAACGAGACGAAATTGAACCCATTATAAAGGGATACGTGTTGATTAATGACGATAATAAAGTGGTGAAGAAAAAAGAACCCCCTAAAATCTCAAAGAAACTCAAACCCTTTCAACCAATGGAATCACCTGCCGATTCTTCTTCGATGAACGTCATAACAATACTAAAACCGACAGGCAGACGGGTATGCCCACGATGTGGTCCCAATAATTGGTTCAAAATCCATGAGATTGAAGATAAAGACAATCTTCTATCCGTATTTCCAAAGATATATGGAAAAAAATACACGTGTGACGGATGTAGGTCCGTGTGGAAAGAGCAATAATCCCTTCTTCTTAGCCTTTTATCCTACAGTTTTTTAAGCTCAAAAAAATGAAAACCTCTCCAAAGGATGAAAGTTACTATATTAATTTGAAAAAATGAAAAGGATAAAAATTCAAAAATATAAATAATAAATCAACAATTAATAGCATATATAATACTCATTTTTAAAGTAAAATATGCCCGAACCACCTCAGGATCCCGATAAAGTCGAAGATTTTGCCAGTCTTTGGCGCAAGCAAAAGGAAAGCAATAGTAAATCCGTGATTGGAGAATTTATGACTCGAATTGAGGAATTGGAATCTGAAAATGTGCGCTTACGAAGTACGATCCAACGTGATATTGATCTAATCACAAAAACCGAGAGCATTGTTAAAAAAGCCATCGATGATAAAGAACAATTAGAAAAAGAAATTCGAGCTAAAGAAGAAAAATTAAAAAAGAAAACAGAAGAATTGTCGATGTTGAAAATTGAGAGCACTATCCCATCAGCATCATCCGAATCACCTGCTCCAGCAATAACTCAGGCGGATCTCGTAGTTAATATCTCGCTAATTGAAGATTTACAATCACAATTATCGAAAAGAAAAAACCAAATTAGAGATTTTGAGAACCTCATAAAAATCAACGAATCGAGGATTCAAGAATTAACAAAGGCAAACGAATCGTTAATGAGCGAAATAGAGGCAAGGACATCATCAGAACCACTGGAACAATTATGCAAGGATCTTCAAGACGAAATAAATCGATATAAAAGAACTGTCGAAAAATTAAAGGAAGAAAATCAATCTCTTAAAGAAGATGCGGAAAAAAGCAAACAAAAAGGAAAAATCGCAGAGCTTAAAAAAGAAAACGAAGATTTAAAAGAAGAGAATGCTCGCGTGAAAAGCCAAATGGTAGCACTAGGATCGGTTGAATCTGACTACGAGGACCTTCAAAAGCTCGTGAAGGAAAAAGATAAAAGGATTGACGAATTGAACGCTACAATCGCAAGCCAGCCACAAGCGCAAGGTGGTGCCATATCGGGACTTGTTGACGAGTTACAAGGCAAGATCAATAAGTTGAAAAATGCATTAAACGAAAAAAATAAAATCATAGAATCATTAAAAAATCCATAAATGTGCAGTTTTCAATATCCTTCTATTTTATTCGTTGGCCATTTTGCAAAAGATATGATAATAAAAGATAAGAAAGAACACGATCCTACCTTAGGAGGAAGTGTATCTTTTGGTTCTTTATCCTTGAATACATATTCTCCCGATATTAATATTGGTATAATTTCGATTATCGGAAAAAAGAATTTTGATGACTCTTTGTTAGATAAAGTAAAAAATAGGAATATTGATTTGACTGGTGTTAAATGGGTCGATGCAAATAATACCAACTTCGTTTTGGATTATCATGATCATTCAAGAACGTTAACATTAAAATCAAAGAGCCCTGATCTTGATTTTCGCGATGTTCCTAACGAATATATTAAAAACCCTCCCGAGATAATCATTTTAGCACCTCTGTGTTATGAGATCTCTTATGAATACGTGAGTTTAATCCTAAAGAAGTTTCCTGAAGCTTTCATTGGAATAGACTTACAAGGTTTTATAAGAAAAATTGACGACGATGGATTAGTCTCTTATGTTCAAGATAAAGCTATTATTCGAAACATGAGAAAAATAATTGATCTTGTTGGAGAACGCTTAATATTGAAAGGTTCCGAAATTGAAATGAAGCTTTTAGCAGGAGGAAGTGAAGATCTAGACGAAGTAATGGCCCATTTCGATGATTTCAACCTGAAAGGCTTATATATAATGACGTTAGGCGAAGCAGGCTCTATGTTGATTAAACACGGAGAAGAATTATTATACATTCCTGCATTTGCGTCAAGGGGCGTTATTGACGAGACTGGTGCAGGAGATGTTTATTTTGCAATATTTTTACACGAATACATTAATTCTGATATGTCCTGGGGTTCAGTGCAAAAAGCAGCGTGCCTTGCCTCTTCCGCCGCATCTTTTCTCGTAGAAGCAATTGGAACTGCGGGTTTTGAGACAAAAGAAGAAGTATTAAAAAGGGTAAAAAGCAAGAATTACATATAATAATAGAATTTGGTGTGTAAATATTCATTTAAACAGCCATTATGCCATAGGCGTGATTATAGCATCCATCTCTCATTATTTCATTGGATTGAATTTTTTTGAATATTTTATTATCATATTAGGCGCGTTTGCATCCGATTTTGATGTCTTATTTGTTAAATATGCAAGAGATCATAACCATCGAATGTTAATCACGCATTCAATAATTCCAAGCGTTATCGTAATAATTCTTGGAGTTATCTTCAATTGGCACGCATTGATTCTGTGTGGTATTTGTTTATTTATACATGTTTTTATAGATACTTTTGATTGGGGCACGAATCTCTTATATTTTCCCAAAAAATTGGTTGGGCTTAAGTTTTTAATTACGAAAGACGAATTTGAAAATCTAGATAAATACCTTGCTCAATACAAGCAAAACGAGAGCTTTTTTGACTTTAAGTACTATAACTGTAAAACCTGCTTGGCTATAGAAGGCATTCTATTTCTTCTAATGATACTCTTTTCGGTGATAAACGCCCTAGAATATATAATAATTGTACCTCTCTATTTTATAGGATTATTCTTTCATTTATCGCTTCATTTCAAGTTAAAGAAGATCGAAGTAAAGTAATGATAGAGATAAGGATCGTATCTTAATCTTTAATTCCTTCTTCAGTTATTGAAAAAACAGCATCTTCTTCGGGTAAATGTGGAGCGTCAATTACTTTCGCAACTCTCTGCTCTCCTTTTCCCTTTCTCAAATAGATCCTGATGGTAGCACCGTGAGCGACGATATTTCCTCCTGTATGCGTTATTGGATTCCCATAGAACACGTCTGGTTTAGCAGAAACTTGATTTGTAACAAGAGCTGCTAACTCGTCGTAGGTTTCTGTTAATCTCAGTAAATCGTGAATATGACTGTTAAGAAGTTGTTGTCTTGTCGCTAATGTACCTCTACCGATGTATTCACTACGAAAATGAGTAATAAGCGAATCAACCACGATCAACTTCACGTTGTTTTCTTCGATGATCTTTGAAGCATCTTTAATCAATAAAATTTGGTGATCACTATTGTATGCTCGTCCAACGATGATGTTTTTCAGAACTTCCCTATTATCTAAATTTCTTCCTTCTGCCATTTGTATTATCCTTTCTGGCCTGAAGGTACCTTCAGTGTCGATATATAAGGCTGAACCTTCAAGACCTCCCTCCTCAGCGGATAATTGAACATTAACACAGAGTTGATGTGCCAGTTGGGTTTTTCCCGTTCTATATTCTCCAAATAGCTCAGTCAAGGCTCCAGGTTCTATTCCTCCTCCTAAGAGGTCGTCTAAATTCTGGCTTCCCGTGCTCAACTTTCTTATTTTTCTCCTCTTTTCCCATATTAAATCGGCAGATTTAAATCCCAATTTTTCTGCATCTTGAGCTGCTTTAACTATTTTAGACGCAGTTTTTTCTCCTATTCCCGCATCTATTAAATTAGATATGGGACACAAGGCTAACGCTCGTACGCTCGTAATTCCTTCGTCCTTTAGTTTTTTTAAAGTAACTTCTCCGATGCCTGGTAAATCCTTCAATAAATTGCCCACTTTTTCATCTTCATTGTCAATTGCACTTTCTGCCTTAGCTGGAGCCTTTTTTTTTGCCATGTTTCATCATAAGTTTAGATATAATTTGGATAATCAACTAAGTTATAATCAGTAATCAGCAATAATAATATTTACTTAATAATTAAAAAATAATAGAAAAAAATTTGATATTTATTCCTTTTTCGTTATCATCAGTAACACGATAAATAAGATCAAGCACATCAGGAATGTCAGAACACCAGCAGCAGCGGGTAACCAAATGAAACTCAGGAATAGGAACGGAAGGATAAATACTAATGTGATGATAAAGAGCGCTGGTAATGGGAGCTCCTCGTCCTTGATGTCGAGTATCATTGGCACGATGGCCAAGACTATCATTAATGTTGCAGAAAGCTGGAATGCAGTTCTCACAGCACTGTTCCAATTAGCTACCTCTGAGTGTACATTTGGTAACCAAAAGAATAACAATTTTTCAGTCTCAGGATATTGAAGTGCGGGAACCGATTCTGGAAGAATTGCCGTAATAACCAATTGTACTAGCAGTCCTAATAGCAAGAATAACACGATATCGTCGAATTCTTTAGTTTTACGATATACAAAGATCAAATCACGTAACAAGCAGATATCTAATAATACAAACAAAACAAGATATACCATAAGGACATCAATGTTTTCGAAGACGGAACCTGTAACGGAAGTTAAATACCACAAATAGTTAACTGGAAGTACAACGATGATATATGCAAAATAGGAATATTTTTCATTTCTCTTGAATAAATCGAAGAACAAAAATATCCCAAAAATTACAAAGAAACTAATGAGTAACACCATAGATGTTAAGTCTAATTCAGACATTTTTTCATCCTTTATTTTTTTTTAATATTATTTTATTATTATTATTATATAGTATTTTGAAATTTATTCTTTTATTAAAATTGTGATATTATTATGATACTCACATATCAAGAATCATTCTTTCGATATTAGCAACCATGTTTTTTGCTTTTTCTATGTCTTCAGATTCTGCGGTGAGCAGGATTGCGTCCCTATATAATGCCACTTTCACTAAAGTATATACATCATCGCCGATAACCTTTAATTCATTTAAAATATCGTGATATTTTAACCCGTACTCCATTAGTTTTTCTCTCAAACGTATGTGAATGTTTTCTATTAAATCTTCTGAGACGGGGATCGAACGATTTATTTTTTTCCCTTTGGGAAAACCTCGAGTGAGACTGCTAATGAGATCGTTCTGAATGCTCATGATTTCGAGAATCTTTAATAGGATGAAATTACCATCGCTAAGCGGACCTAATTGTGGAAAATAAAACTTTAAGGTGTCGGCCGCTGCAAAACAAGCCCGCTCTTCTCTGATCTGCCTGGATATTTCTCCTGGATAGTTTTCAACGGCTTTAATGGGAAAACCACTTTCTTCGATGTATTTCTTCGCTACAGGGGGAATTAAGGGCGTGGTAATAATCGTGTTAGATTTTGATTTTTGAATTCTCTCGTCATACGATATGAAAAGCATCAAGAGATCCTCAAAATTGATTTCCAGCCCATTTTCATCGATGACTAAGATCCTGCTCCCGTCAATATCGAAGCATACGCCAAGGTGACTGTTTGACGCCTTAACGATATCTGCCACGTTTCTAATCGTGTTTATGTTTGGCACGGGTGTACTGCTTCTTTGCCTGTAATGGGTATTAAGAGCAACAATTTCGACGCCAATTTCATTGACAAGAAGCGGAGTTATTTTTCCCGTTGGACTAAACGAGCAGTCGACAACGATCTTCAAGTTTGCCTTGCTAATTCGTTTCTTATCGACAAACTGTTCTAACGATTTAATATAAATATCGGTGGTTTGCGGTATGGCGTTAATTTGACCAATTTCGCTAGGATCGACTCTTCTCACTCCTTTCGGATAGTTGTTAAAGGATTTCGTAATTTTTTTAATTTCTGACGGCGCTAATTCGATACCTCCAGCATCAACAAACCTGACGTAGATTCCCTCCGCAGAGTGGCCTCCAGAAAAGAAAACTCCCCCGCTTGCTCCAAATCTCCTAATCGTGAATTGTAGCATGGGGAAGGTGCAATCTCCTAAATTCAAGAGGTTAACGCCAGTTGACATAACTCCCGACGTGTAGGCTCTCTTAAGCATGCGGCTGTCGTTATGATAATCCCTCCCTATTACTAACGATTCTGTTTGATTAAACAAACTTCCATGTATGGATCCTAAGGAACATGAGATTTCTGGCGTGAAGACATAATTTGCTTTCGCAACGATCCTGCCATTGAAAGTAAGTTCATCGAGCTTCTGATTCTGAGCCATCTAAACCATTTAATACTTTGAGCACAATTTCACTAATGGAAATCTTATATTAATACACATATGTGGTTAGGTATTTAACTGTTATTATAAATCTAAATACGATTCTAAAAATATTTTAGACATGAATCCTTTAAAAACTTGTAAAACAAATAAAAAAGGAAAAATTACGTATCATGACAGAAAAATCATTAGGCTCGTTTTCGCTGGTATTACATTCTCATTTACCTTGGGTTCTAGGACATGGAGTGTGGCCTCACGGCACTTCATGGGTAAACGAAGCGGCAGCTGAAACCTATCTGCCTCTTTTAATGGAGCTTTACAAGCTCGTTGACGATGGTTATCATCCTAAATTGACAATTGGATTGACTCCGGTATTATGCGAGATGTTAAAAAGCCACTCGTTTACTGACGGCTTTTTAGGCTACTTAGACGAAAAAATTGGAGCCGCATTGCACGATTACGACGATTTCACCGAAAATAAATACGAGGAAGGTCGCATTAGACTGACTAAATGGTGGGAAGAATTCTACGAATCAATGAAAGAAATTTTTGTACACCGCTTTAACCGAGACATCGTTGGTGCGTTCAAAAAACTTCAAGACGATAACTTGGTTGACATCATAACGTGTGGAGCTACTCACGGATACGCTCCCTTACTTTCAAAGGACACATCAATTGACGCTCAATTCAAGACAGCTGTGGATAATTACAAAAAACATTTTGGCAGGGCCCCCACGGGTGTGTGGCTTCCTGAATGCGCCTATCGTCCAGGATATCGATGGAAGAATCCTATTTCCGGAGAGGAGTCAGATCGTCCTGGTATCGAGTATTTCTTGGCGAAGAATGGCCTTAAATATTTTTTCGTAGACACCGCTTTATTATTAGGTGGAAAATCGCAAGGCGTTTACGCAGCGCGATTCCCTTTACTAAAAGAATTATGGAAGCAATTTGCATCCCAGTACGAGGAAATTCCCGTGTCGTTTGAGAAATCCCCTTACGAACCATACTTAGTTTCAACTCAATCTGCAGAAGCTCCCGTTGCTTTTTTCACGCGCGACGAAAAAACGGGAATTGTCGTGTGGTCAGGCGAGCACGGATATCCTGGATGTGCTGAATACTTAGATTTTCATAAGAAGCATTACCCCGGCGGATTACGTTATTGGAAAGTAACTGGTGCTAAAATTGATCTGGGTAAAAAAATGCTTTATTGGCCAGACGATATACCCGGAAAGTTGGATGAAAATGCTGGGCATTACGTTAACTTGATTAAAGACATTCTTAGAGAACATAATAGCAAATTTGGAAATCATGGCATCGTGGTTGCCCCCTATGACTGTGAATTGTTCGGGCATTGGTGGTTTGAAGGAAATTGGTGGCTCGCGCGGGTTTTAAGGTGGTTAGAAGACGATCCCGAAGTGGAATTGACTCACACGAGAAATTTCGTCGAACAAAACCCTCCAAATAAGGTCGTTCAAATCATAGAAGGCTCGTGGGGTCAAGGTTCAAGCCACTGGGTATGGTTGAATGAATGGACTACTTGGACCTGGGAAAAGATATACGAATGCGAGGGAAAGAGCGAAGAAATCATTGCGAGATACAAAAATACTGATGACAAATCCATGTTAAAAATCCTGAAACAGATGGCAAGGGAGCTTCTACTCTTACAGAGTTCCGATTGGCAGTTTTTAATCTCAACGTGGAGTGCAAGGGATTACGCAGAAAATAGAATGGCCTTACACTATGAGAACTTCAACAGGCTATATGAAATGGCTTCTAAGTACGGTTCTGGACAAAATGTAGATGAAGGTGAATGGCATTTCCTGGGCATTTTAGAAAGCAACGACGGAATATTTATGGACCTTGATTTAGAACCGTTTGCTAAAAAATAGTCTTGTTTATTTTATTATCTTTTTTAAAACTTTTAAATTTGCTGCCCCATGTCAATGGTTGTATCTCTCAACTTGGTGTTATCACTGATCTTGCAATAGGGCCCAATGACAACTTTTTTCAAATCGACACCCTCGCCAATTTCGCAATCGTTGCAAATGATCGATTCGTCGATGCTTGATCCTGCCCCAATCATCACGTTTTCCCAGATCACGCTCTTTTCGATGGTCGTTTCTTGCCCTATCATGACATTGCTCCCAATGGAACTCAATGCTTTTATTTTAATCTTGCCGTTTAACAAGACATTTTGACCGAAACACGTTGGCCGTTCTATGGCAATATCACTCCCGGAATCAATGATGCCCATGACAAAAATATCATCGTATTCCTTGCCATTTGGCGTGATCGGCCAGGCATATTTTCTTAACAAGTCCCAATTTGCCCACATGTATGTTTGAGCATTGCCACAATCCAACCAGTAGTAGTTTTTCACGAAGCCATATAACTCATGATCTGTATTTTCTAAAAGGAAAGGAAAGACTTCGCCGCCAAAATCCATTAAATTAGCGTTATGATCGAGAACGTCGGCAATATCCTTTCTGAAGGCGTAAATTCCCGTGTTGATGATGTTCGTATGGAGAAAAAGATCGGTCCTCTGTGCCATACTGCTCAAATAGAGTTCCATTGGCGCAGGCTTTTCTAAAAAGAGGTATATCTTCCGATTATTGTCCAAAAGCACCACTCCGTATTGAGAGATATGAGACTCAACCGTCTTCATTGAAATTGTTGCAATACCTCCTTTTTCCGAGTGAAAATCCATGAATTTTCTCATCGGAAGGTTCGTCACGATGTCTGCCATTGAGATTATCACTTTTTCTGACTCAGAAAAACTCTCTGTAAGCAACCTTACCGCATCTGCCGTACCCTTACTATCGTTTATTGAACATTCTAACTCAACATCACCTAAGACATCGGGTGTCCACGTGTTCTTTACATGCTCTTCGATTTTATCGCCCATATAGGCTAATGCAAGGGTGATATGTTTGATATCGGCATATATTATATGCGCTATTGAATAATCTACCATTGGTTTATTAGTTACCTTGACTAGCGGTTTCGGAATCTCTGCAGTTAACGGCATGAGTCGTGATCCTTTCCCACCAGCTAAAATTATGGCAGACCATTCTCTTGACATCTAAATCAATACCCTCTATTTCTTATTCATTGCGAGAAAATCGAGATATTCGTCGGAAATCAGCATTATGAGCTAAGTTTCTCTTTTTTAATTGAAGATCAACAATTTCTCATATTCTATTAAATAACAACGATTTCTTATAAATGTTGAGAAACTAGAAAAAATCATGTGTTGTATCAGAAACTCATGACGACGACTAATTAAAAAAATAAGAAGAAAATTGGTGTAATTTTACAAATTATCAAAGTGAGCCTGATATAACTTGTATGCCTCACCTAACTTCCTTTCAAATTTCAACTCATTCTCAGCTTTAATAGCACGTTTTGTAACTTCACTAATAATAAGACTACTGAACTCAATCCAAAACTTAAACATTTCAACTTCTCCTAAGTTAATGGTGGCGCTAAATGGCTTGCAATTCCTTACTTGGAATTTCCTGCACGCACGAAAAATAAAACCTCTTATAGCGTGAATGTGTAATGACGTACTTGAGTGAAGAAAATCCGCTAATTTATATAAAAAATCTTCTTGTGAAGGATGAAAATGGAGTTTTTTAAAATTTTCCTCATGCCGCTGGTTTTCTTTTATTTGAACTTCCATCATTCATTCTCTCTTTTATTCTCTAATTAAAATTAGACGCTCTAAGGCATGATAGTACCGGATGCCTATGGTCTACCCCCTGGATATTTGTCTTATAGGTCGAAGACTTCTTAAAAAAAAATCTCCTTATTTAATGTAATAACTTGATATTATTTAAAATTAGTTCTTTTTTTTTAAATTTCGTGTTATTGTAACAGAAATATTTAAAAAAAAATCTTTTTATCAAAATTTATTTAAATTTTATAATATTTCTTAATTTCACGAACTTTTTTACCAAATCATTTATAAATTCTAATCACGAGGTGCCAAAATAAAGAAAAGGTTCTAAAATGTTATCAATTATTTGTGCAATTCATTAGTGATCTCTCAAATTCAACCAGATTCTATCGCTTCTCTAATTTCTTTCGCAATGTCTTCTGGCAGTTTACGCGCGACTCGCATGGAATCAGCCATTTCAGCACCACCAATTATCTCATGAGGAATGATATCTCCAAACATGTGAAAATCTGCATCGTAACCGTAAGGGCAACAATTAAATAGGATATTTCTATTTCTTTCTATCTTTAGATCGTCAAGTGCCTTGAAAATAGTTTTAAGTGATCGAGCTAAATCTTGGATTTGGGTAGGTTTCAAGTTGGAAAATCGCCTTATGTGCTCCTTTGGATAAAATCGAAGGTGACAATTTCTCACGGGGCTCCCAGTTGTAAAAAATGTCCAGAATTCTGAGTCCAACACGACCCTGCTGCCACCTCCATGGGTTGTCTCGCAAATATGGCAGTGATCACCCATCTCTTCAAACGCTTTAAGATAAGATGCTAAGCGAGCACCGTGGCCATCCCCGTTCAAGTCAATGTAACATTGTGAGTGGATGCGAGGTTGACTTCCGCCAACCTTAATGCCTATGTTAAAAAAAGGAGAGACTGTGATATCGTAATAATCCCTTTCTATTGCGTGTTCGATAGTATAAAGAACTGCAGCCTTCATGGAAAGAAATATACCTGCGAGCACGTCTTCAGGAATTAAATCAAGACATAACGCAGGATAGAAATGCCTGCTGATGGTCAATAAATTTATCCCAATTGATAATTTTGAATTCCGAGGCAAGGAGAGCCTTACCCTATTATAAGTCTCTTGGTCTATAATCCGTGCCATTGAAGGATATCGATTGATTAATGTAAGAGCATTGCAATCGTCGGGAATCCGTTTTATTCTGTGAGGTTGATCGAGAAAAGGGTCATCCCGCCTCATCTCGTCCTGAGTGATTATTATCGTGTTGCCATCTCGGACTATCGTTCCCTCGTCGTCATACAATGTTTTTCCTTCCGTAACTGCCGTGAAGACGTCCTTGATCGAATCAAACGATTTTCTCGAGCAATCACCAAAATCCATTTCCTTTTTCCCGTGATTTTTAAATCCTTTAGGTCTTTGGCTACGAATCGGAGAGAGGTACGAAAAATGCCCCGAATACCTTATCGTTTCGCGCAATCCAAATCCTTTTGTACTAATTTTGATTGTCGACAAGGGATCCCACCGCTTTACTGGAATATCTTTCAACGACGTGAAATTTTCCTTGTTGATGATCCCCCATTCCATGAACTTTGGCTTATAGACACCCTCGTTGTTTTCATCCTTACTTTTGTTTGTTTCTGAAATGGAAATTCACTCCTTCTATGTAATTTTTTCTATTTTGTCATGATAATTTTAGCCTCAATTTCTATGATACCGGAAATGATGCTGATTTCGTCTATCATGTGCTTGAGAAGACTCTCGTCCGAATCGATAAAAATTTCGTATATACAGCGATTTACTTCTTGACAAATACCTGACGTGAAAATTAAAGATACATTGTGCTCTACAAATATTTTCGTGATTTGCTGGAGAACAGAAACGGTCATTTGCTCGCCAAAGATGATAGAAAGTGATATAACACGTTCTGCATCAATGGGTATTAAATCGACCTTGACGACATCTCCTCGAATACGAGACACCATGAAATAATTCTTTCGATTTTTCGAGATAGAATCTAATTTTCCAAGCAATTCATTCGAAAGCTTGATTTCTTTTTGTTTTTTCAACGTTGAGAGCGAGAAGAGTTGACCGTGAGTCTCTATTGGCTTGATGGTTAATATCTTATACGTGTTAGTAAGCTCTTCTCTCAAAATCGTGAACTTTTCTTGAATCTTTTCCTTATGATCGCTCACTTCAGAGTCCGAATCCATGTAAAAAGCCAAGAATATTTCTGGAATGCTTTTTAATTTTTCAACGAATTTTGAAAGGAATTTCTCGTAAATAGAATAATCTGGTTCCTCCTCTGAAACGATGGCAGTGATTAGAAGTAATTCCTTGCGACCTCTGGCGTAAGGTGAACTGAGATTAAAATTATAATTTGCGGTTTTCAATTCGGGAGAAAAATTATGCGTGAAAAAACCAGTTTGATCTGTTTGGTTTAGCAGCGACTTGACTTGATCGAGATGTGCCTCGTCCATTACAGAAACAAGAGTACCTGGACTCGTGAGAAACACCGTGGGTCCTACTCTCCGGTTAAAATAACTCAGTAGCAGCATGAATCTTCAAGCCGTTGCATGTTGGTTTTCAATCTTCAATATTGATAAACTAGGATACTGAGTTTTAAATACTTATTGTTCTGTACTTTCATGAATTATACTTTTGGCTCTTCATAAAATAAAAAAAAAAAGAGAAAAGAGATATCCCCTATTCCTATTACTATTCCTATCTTTTCTGGTAACCTGTGAATGTGATCTTAATTAATTTCGAGCCTTCTGACTATTTTGTACGTTTTAAAATCGCGAACTGGCTCGTCGTTCTCATCCTTGCTGTCAATCGGGATGCGAACAAATTTTGAATCGTCTAACGAATGCTCGGGCTCAGACATTCGTTGCGACATGTTTCGTGCTAAAGTTAATTCCTTCAGGAGAAAATCTCTAACGGCGCATCGAATAAGCTCGCTGCGTGAGGGATATAATCCATTCTCACCGACTAGCTTCTTAATAGCGTCGATGTATGATTCTGGTACATTTACGGTAACGATTTTCATTTTTCCAACCTTCTATTGTTTCTTAAATCTCGTATTTTAGCACTCCTCGTATCTCTTTGACCAAATTCAAAAACCCAAGACCATGAGACCTAAATGATTTTAGATCATTGAAATTGTATGAGTTTTTAATTGGCTCAACCTTATCAAGTGATTTTCAGTACAAAATTTAATAATATTAAAATTAATTTTATCGTATATAAATCTTTTTTTTTGATAATCTCTACCCATTAACACCCATTTTTTTTAATTTTTCGTAAGAATCATCTCCAGTATTTAAACATTTTGCTTAAGCTCTAATTAGCTTGATGCGATTACAATAATGATATGCTCAATCGCATTTTTATACTTGAATACAATAAATGTATTGGTTATAAATATGTGAAAAAATTTTTTTCAATTTTTGTCGTGAACTTGGGATGTTTTTTGAACAACTTTCATGTTTTTATAAATATCTCTCCTTTTTTCCATCCCATCTAAAGAAAAAAATGAAAAATGTTGCATTTGATTAATTAATCTTTCATCTAGGTAAATAAATTGAAGAATGAATTTGCCACTTCTTAAGATTTTTCATTTGTATTATCTTTCGCTCATACTCGCTATATCAAGCATTTATTAATAATCTGATAAAATCCCTAGTTCAGCATTAACTTTTTATATTCAATGCGTTTGATATAATTATAACAAAGAATAATTCTCACGATAGAAAAATGCCCGAACCAGAACAGAAATTGTTTGAGGAATTCTTGAATTCCGTTCAGTTTGACATCAGCGAGTTTCTTGTTGAGATGAAATTTTCGGAACTTCCCGGCGATCAAAAGAAGATCGTAGAAGACGCGTCATCAATAATGAAAAGTAATATAGTTGGTGAACTAAGAGCGTTAGGGGGGGATATTAAGAAAAACGAGCAGAAATTTAACGAATTCCAGAAAAAGGTTGAGAAAGAAATAGAGAACGACAAATTCAAGGACATCAAAAAAGAATCAAAAGACTTCCTAAAAAAGCTGAAAACAGCCATCGAAAAAACATGCGTCGCCATCATGCCTGTGAAGGAACTACCTTGGCCAACAGTAGTATTTACCACGGTTCCACAAATTTCCTATGATAAGAAAGTACAACTCGCAGAAAACACCATTGCGTTTTGCGGGGAAATAAAGTGTATCGTGTCGAAAACCACGCTTTACGGTAGGATGAAAGATCAGGAGCCTTTATTTGCTCCTTTCGTTGGAGACCTTGATTTAGGCGGCTACAAATTGGATCCTGCTGAAAAAGGACCGAAATCTGAGGTCGTTTCTTACGTGAATGCGATAATAAAATCGTTAGATTCTACTACAACTCGCAGTCAACTTGCCAAGTACCACGAAGGGTATCAAAGGCACGGCGAACCTATTTGCGATTTCCTGATGAAAGACGAGGGTTTGATGAAAGTAATGGCTAAACTAACGTCTGGGATGGAATCCAAGCGTACCAGTACTGATCTAGCCGTATGCGCAATCGCAGTCCCTCAAACTTCGGATGGTACGAGCTTAATGATTGTAATTGACGAAAGTGGAGCAAATGATCGATACATCAAGTGTTTTGAAGCTTTGTTAAAATTTTCTGCTGCGTGTTGTGAAGCGCCATCAACGAGTAAGGGTGGTGCGGCACCAGGAGCTCCTGCAGGGCCTGGAGGCGTAAGGACACCAGGAGGACAACAATTATCCGCTTGGACGCCAGAACAACTTGCTGCCGAAGCTCAAAAGAGAGGTGCGGGGGTTCCTCCAGGGATGGCCACGTGGTCTGAAGAAGAACTTGCAAAAGCTGCAGCTGAGCGAGGTTCAGGTTTGCCTGCGGGAATGGAAGTATGGAAAGAGGAGGAATTAATGGAACTCGCTAAAAAACGCCAAGGAGGAGCGCTCGACATTCCCGAATGGGAAGTAGATCCCGAAATGAAGGAATGTGCAAACTGTGGGTATGGTTTGAGGAAAGGATGGGACGAATGTCCGATTTGTGAGACTCCTGTAGGCGCTGCTACCCCTTCAAAACCTGCGGAATCAAAAGAAGAGAAACCTTCCAGCTCGGATTCGCAAGATAAACCAACAACTGCTCCGTTACCTCCAAAAGAAGGCGATGAACCGGAGAAAAAAGAAGGCGAAGATTAATTTTTTTTATTTACTAATTTTACTATTTCTTTATTTTTAATGTACTCCATGTCATTCCTAATTGCTTTTCACAAATTTTTTTAAGCGGGTTTAATTTACAACTTTAAGAATACCTTATTCATATTCCTTGAGGAAAATCATTTTTGATACAAAATATCTTTTTGTTAAAGGGGGAAAATTTCCACGACCTTAACAATCTCACGATTTTTGGGTATCCTCAAGAAATCGTGAAACCTGACAAGGATCTTATCGATAATATCGCCTATGGTCACGAATTAGGGCATAAAAACCAAACAGCACAACAAGATGCTCATTTTAGGGGGATTTATAAAATTGATGAGCCCGTACCGTTAGTCGTGGCTGAATTAAACCTGAGCACCATTTGCCTTAATGGAGAAACGATTATTGGATTGATTCTTGATAAAAACGATAATCCCTTCGATTACAAGGAAATCTTTCAGGAGTTAGTAAACGAGTTGGTAAATATCGAGAAATGTTGCTCTTTTGACGATGAAATCGAAATCGACAACTTGTTAATCACGTTATTCATTGATCTTCGAAGATTTGGAGACGAAAATATTGAAAAATATCCAATTATCGAGTTACACCAAGAAGACTCTTTTATCAAGATCTTTCTGTTTGGAATTGACGAAGTTGGCAAGACTTCCCTGGTAAGAAGATTAAAGACGGGGCAATTCAACGACAATTACTTCACGCCTACAAGGAGGTTTAACATCGACTACGTCCAACAAGATGAGTTAGGGCTCCTTGCGTGGTGGGACATGCCAGGTCAACAGTTATTTAGAAAAAAGTGGTTAATTGGTTTGCAAGACTCGAACCTCATCGTCTTCATGATCGATGTCTCTGATCAAATACGGTTCGAAGAATCTAAAAAGGAATTTTATTCCATAATTAATCGCTACGAATTAGCAGGCGTGCCATTGCTCATTCTTGGAAATAAGGTGGATCTCGTCAATAGTGATTCGTTAGAACCCGATAAGGAACACCTCAGCAGGTTAGAGGAGGAAATACGCGAGTATTTTGATTTTGATAAGATCGAGAATCGACGCTGGAAATTCTTGTTCTCATCTGTAAAAACCAATTATAATGTAGATAAAATTCTCGACTCAGTATTCTTTTTGATTTCGTCAAATAATGTTTAAATATCAATTTAATATCAATAAAATTAAATAATACTAAAACTAATTTCAAATATACAATATATTGTTTCTCATTCAACTATATATTCGGGAAAGACCATGTATAAAAGATCGAAGAAAGA
>Ga0180432_10003891_pt1 | contig 20936 bp, 20 predicted proteins | sample SS_ome_10_FD_132414 | JGI IMG/M metagenome (GOLD analysis project Ga0180432, IMG submission 132414) | Hypersaline lake sediment archaeal communities from the Salton Sea, California, USA - SS_1_MS_2 metaG | ecosystem: Environmental > Aquatic > Non-marine Saline and Alkaline > Hypersaline >...
GCATGTCGGCGATTCAACTGGCCCTGGCGCTGGGAGCGTGGGAGGTGTACGCCGTCGACATCAGTGAGGAGAAGCTCAGGCTGGCCAAGCACTATGGCGCCCGACCAATCGATGCCAGCGACGTTGACCCTGTGGCCGAGATCCGGCGTCTGACCGGAGGAAGGGGCGTTGACGTAGCTCTGGAGCTGATAGGCCTGCCGGTGACACAAGCTCAGTGCGTGGAATGCCTGGCCGTATTCGGCCGAGCAGTGATGGTGGGGATCACGGACCAGTCCTTCGAGGTCAATGTCTACCATCACATCATCGGCAGGGAGGCGGAGATCGTTGGCTGCTCGGACCATCTGATCCAGGAGCTCCCAACGGTGCTGAATTTCGCCGGTCGAGGCCTTCTCGATCTTTCTGGAGTCGTTACTCACAGGGTTCCACTGGACGAGACTGCTATCAACGGGATCATGGACAACCTGGAGCACTTCGGCGGCGATGTCCGCACCGTGATCGTGCCCTAGAGGGAGGCACACAGACTTTCATGCTCGGGCGTAGGGTACCTGCTGAGCCGGTGGCGGAAGGAAGGAGCCTCCGTCGCAGACGCAGGCTCGAAGCATTGGCAGACTCTCCCGTCTTGTGGACATCGGTTGCGGCGGTGTCCAGTCCATTGCACGGTGGGGCGAACGATCCGGGGAGTCTTGGGGGGTGGTCTCAGCCACCGGGAGCGCGCGGTGCTCCAAGGCCACGGAGTGCAGCCGTCAGAGCCCGGCTGCACCGATTGGCGTCTTTCCCACGATCTGGTATAATCGCTGCGGCCGCCTGGCGGGCTCTGCTAGTATGACAGGCAAACCAGTGGCGATCAGACGTTTCGACAGGAGACAACGGTTCCGTGACAGCTTCCGATTCTTCCGGTGTAAGGAAGGTACTCAGCGTCAGCACCGGCTCGTCCAGGCGAGATCATACCACAATGGCGGAGTTCCTTGGTGTACCCTTCGAGGTGAGCCGCATAGGTACTGATGGTGACCTTGAGCGCGCGCTGGAGCTCTACCGCGAGTATGACGGCAAGGTGGATGCCTTTGGCGTGGGGGGCGCCGAGTTCTACCTGCTGGTCAATGGGCGGCGCTACTACTTCCCGGAGATGCGGGTCATACGCGAGACGGTTAAGATCTCCAAGATAGGCGATGGCAACGGCGTCAAGCACATCTTGGGGCGCAACGCAGTGTTCGGTTTGCAGGAGTGGGGGATTGCGCTGAAAGGGATGAAGGCGCTCAAGACGACAGCGGTCGATCGCTATGGTCTGGCACGGGCGCTGGTGGATTTCGGCTGTGACGTGACCTTCGGCGATTTCATGTTTGCCCTGGGTTTGCCCATTCCGGTACGATCGCTGAGGACGATGCACTTGCTGGCCAGGCTCGTCCTGCCCATCTTCACCCGCGTGCCCTTCCGCTGGCTGTATCCGCTGGGCGAGGAGCAGGAGCGAGAGCCATCGCAGAAGTTCGCCCGCTACTACGATGAGAACGAGATCATCGCAGGAGACTACCTCCAGATCCGCGACTACATGCCACCTGATCTCTCGGGGAAGATCATCATCACCAACACTACCACCGCGGACGATGTGGAGGAGCTGCGCAGACGCGGCTTGCGCATTCTGGTGACTTCGACTCCTCGCCTGAGTGGACGTTCCTTCGGTACCAACGTCATGGAAGCCGTGATGTTGGCTCTCATGGACAAGCCTCAGAGCGAGGTGACGCCAGACGACTTCATCGATTTGATAGGACGTATCCCGCTCAGGCCCAACATCGAGGTCCTGAACTGATCCAGCATCGAGAGGCAATGCACACAGCGGCCGCCCCCCGCGAGGATGAGCCGCGTGCCCGGCACCTCACGGCGTCGGGCGTCTCGCATTGTATGCTCCCGTTGGCTCCAGTGGCATCATCTCCGGCGTATGGTTCTGCTCCAGGATCGTTTGCCACGGGCAATCACGTGCGGGTGAGGTGGCGGTTGCGCGCTGCTCGGGGTCCGTGGGCAGGTCTTCTCTGCGCATCCGGGTGCGAGTTGGCCCAGGCTCGAGGCAACCTCGACTTGCCATCCCAGGTGCGTTTCTGCTATTCTTAGGGCAGACTGAGCGAGCCCAACCACAGGCTGTCTGTACTGTGGGAGAGCAGCCGGCCTGGGCAGTGGGGACGTCACAGCGGGCTTGCTCCTTCGGGCGCGTGAAGCAGAGTCGGTTAGGGCTTGTCTGTGAGGAGCGGGCTATGGGCAAGTGGGAGTACTTGGTGCTCACGGTTGCCAGAGACGATGGCGACGAGGGTGGGATGGTCAAGGCCCTCAACGGTGAAGTGCTGAGCAACTGGGTCAGGCGCCGTTGGATGTTGCCAGACGCACTGAGCTACTGTGGCGAGCGAGGGTGGGAACTCGTATCATCCACGCGAAGGCAGCAGGGCCAGGTTGGCGACGGCGTCTACGATTCGCTGTACATCTTCAAGCGGCCGAAGCAGTGAGTCTGAGCTGGCAGGCTAAGCAGCCCGGAAGGACTCCTCTGGCGGCACCGGATGGCCTGCCGCGACAGAGATAGCGAACTGCATGCCTCGAAGTGAGAAGAGGTTCGGTCATGCCGGGGTTGGATGATCAAGTGAGAGGAGGGTGGGCATGGAGCGCGAGGCAGCTACGCTGTGGGCGGCGATTATTGCTGCTGCGGCCGCAGTCAGCGCAACCGTGGTGACGGCCGTGGCCAATCGGAGTCTGCGACGACTCCGGGAGCGGTTCACTCGCCACCAGGAATCGGTCCAGTTCCTGCAGGACAAGATCAGCAGACTGTACGTGCCCATGGCCATACATCTCCGGATAACGAAGCAACTGTTCCTTCGCTACACCGCTGGCGTGACCACCGAACATGAGAAGACACTGATCGAGCATGCGCTAAGGGAGTTCAATGGGACGGTTCGAGAGACCCTGGTAGCTGGGTTTCACTATCTGGAACCGGATGCACCCCGGGAAGCTACCACGGATCTCCTTGAGCATCTCATACAGTGGGAGAACGTGTACAAGCTGAAGTACGAGTCGAAGACCTACGACGGGGCTGTCTTCGCCGGCATAGCACCCTTCGGGTATCGAGGTTTCCCGCAGGGGGCGGATCAGTACTTCGTCGAGCGGGCGGAGGAACTCCGGGAGTTGCTGCACGCGAGAACGACTCTGAGCGGCTAGGGGGGGAAGCGGAGGCGGGCGTGTTGCGCTGAAGAGGGAGCATCCCATGAAAGCTGCGTTCATCTTGCCGGTAGACTATCGGGTGCACAACTTCATCCGCAAGCTGGAGCACAGCATCGATCAACGGTATGGCACCCACTTCCTTTCAACCTGGGTGCCTCCCCACATCTCGCTGAAGCTGTCCTTCAGGATACCCAGCCTGGTGGAGGTCGAAGAGTACTTTGATCGGTTGGCAGCCAGCATCCAGCCTATCCGTATCACGCTGGACAGGCTGGAGCTATCGACCTGGTTCGATGGAGACGAAGACCAGGGAGTGTTGTGGCTGGCGGTGCGGGAGAATCGCAGGCTGCGCGACTTGCACCTGCGCATCAACCGGGAGCTGGCCGCGCGCTTCGAGAACACGCGCGCCCGATACGATGGTCCTGACTTCAGATTCCACGCTAGCGTGGCGATCGGCGGAGCACCTCTCGATCTCTATCGGAGGATCTACGCTGACTACCGAGATACCGAAGTGGCCCTAACCTACACAGCCAGTTGCATCTCGCTGGTATACCTCGATGAGAGCAGCGACCCCTCGGAAGGCTGTATCTTCAAGACACTCTGTCTCGGAACGAAGACGTAGGACCTTGGCGCGGGACGTCTTCGCGAGCTGATGCGAAGTGCACCGACGCGTCTTCAGTGGGCCCTTGAGTCCCGGCTGCGAGAGCTTCCCTGTTTCAGGCTGCGAATCCATGGCCGGAAGGGTGGGCCCGGTGGTGCCAGTCGTTCGAAGATCGTTTGAGCGCTGTTGCTTAATGCGGCTTTGTGGAGTAGAATGAAGTATCCTGGCAGTCAGATCACCGCTCGGCGTGTGGTCTTCGAGCGGTTCGCTGGCGCCGAGGTGTCACAACAACTGATGGACTTCCTGGAGAAGGAGGCATTGTGATGTCGAGTAGAGCCAAAGTGGCCGTGCTGCGCACGCAACCGGAAAGCGTGTTGGAAGACTACGGACGCTTGTTCGAACTGGCGGGGGGAGCTGAGGCGCTCGACCCCGGGGCCACCACGATCCTGAAGGACAACATCTCGTGGCACTACCCCATGCCCAGCGCCAACACCACGCCCTGGCAACTCGAGGGTACGATACTGGCGCTGCAGAAGGCCGGGTTCACCGATCAGGTCTGCGTGCAGAACAAGACGGTGGTGATCAACGTCTTCAAAGGCGAAGACCTGAATGGCTACGTGCCCATTCTGCGCCACTACGATATTCCCGTGCTGTACAACTTCAGGGATGGGGATATGAGCTGGGTCCCCTACGAGCCCAAGGCGAAGATGCTGGTCCTCGACCAGATCTATCCCAAGGGCATCCATTTGCCCGACTACTTCTTCGGCAAGAACATCGTGCACCTGCCTACGGTCAAGTGTCACATCTACGCCACCACAACGGGCGCGATGAAGAACGCGTTCGGTGGGCTGCTCAACCAGCACCGCCACTACACCCATAGCTGGATCCACCAGACGCTGGTGGACCTGCTGGCGATCCAGAAGGAGATCCATCCAGGCATCTTCGCCCTGATGGATGGCACCACCGCAGGGAATGGTCCTGGCCCGCGTACCATGGAGCCGGTGGTCAAGAGTGTCATCCTGGGGTCCGCCGACCAGGTGGCCATTGATGCCGTGGCAGCCAAGCTGATGGGGTTCGATCCTCTCAGTATCGACTACATACGTTTGGCGCACGAGAGTGGCCTGGGTGTCGGTGACGTGCGCGAGATCGAGGTGGTTGGCGATGACGTGGCAGGCGAGGATTGGGGCTTCGAAGTTGGCCGGAGCTTTCATCGTCTCCTGGGTTGGTTGGCCTGGTATGGGCCTACCAAGTTCCTGCAGAAGCTCATCTTCCGCACACCCTTGGTACATCTGCCCATCCTCGTCTCAGAGGCCAATCATGACTTCCTCCACTGGCCACTGAAGGAGAAGCACGTCTACGAGGAGTGGCGAGCCACGACCCCTTGGGGCCAGCTATTCCAGGAGTATCAGCAGAAGGGCCATCTCGCGGGCTGACGCCGTGGCGATGGAGTCGAATGTGGGCGGATCGGCGGCCAGGAGCCGCAGGATGACCAGCGACGTCGAATAGAGAGCGGAGGTGGCGATGCTGCGGGTGAGGAGACACCATTGCGGAAGGCTCGTGGTCCTTCTGGTGCTGAGCCTGGTCGTGGGAGCGTGTGTGCCTGACGAGCTGGTACGCCCCACGACAATGGAGCCGCCAACGTCGCCGCCGCCAACGCAGGTGGTTGCGGCTACATCAACACTGGAGACGCCCGCCGCGACCCCGATTCCCTCTGACGTGCCGCCAACGCCGACTTCGCCGCCAGAGCCCACTCCGGCGCCTTCGGTTGAGCCAACAGCGTCTGGTCCTGAGAAGGAACCATCGGTTGCGATCGAAGCTTTCTCTGTGGTCGTCGAGGACGCCCCAAATGGCAAGCGCCTGAAGTTTGCCTGGGAGACGACCGGGGCCTCGGTGGTCCGGATCGTGAGCGGCACGTCCCAGCGTTTCGCTCGCTGGTGGGAGGTCGAGCCGGTCGGCACCCTCGTCGTCGATCTGGAGACCACCAGCTACCGCGACCCGACCATGGCTCTCATGGCCGTTGACGAGTACGGTAGTCAGGTCATCGATTCGGTGAGGGTCGAGTGGTCTTGCGGGCACGACTACTTCTTCGAGCAAGCTCCAATCGCATGTCCGGCCGGGCCGGCAACGTTCACGCAAGCGGCCGAGCAGGCATTCCAGGGTGGACGGGCGATCTGGTTGCAGGAGGCTGAGGACATAGGCGTATCGGGCGAGCATGCTATCATCGTGGTCTACAACGACGGAGAGTGGCAGAGGTACGACGATACGTGGGCGCCGGGTCAGCCGGAGAGCGAACTGGGGGTGGTGCCTCCCGAGGGCCTTCACCAACCCACGCGCGGATTCGGCAAGTTGTGGCGACAGAGTGAGACCATCAAGGAGCGGTTGGGCTGGGCGTTGGGCCAGGAGCAAGCCTTCCGCAGTGCCTGGCAGTGGCAAGTGCAAGAGTCCCTTCCGGCCGTCGCCTATCTTCGGACCCTCAGCGGCGAGGTACTCAAGCTCTACGGGTCGGGATCTGGCAACTGGGAGCCCGTCACCCAGTAGCGGTGGGATGTGAGCGAGGGGCCAGGGCGATGGGCGCCCGCCATCAGAATCGGGCCGAGGGGGCGATTCCCTCGGATGCGAGGTGAGCAGATGGACGCTCGCAGATGGTTCTTTCCGCTGGTGCTTGGCTCGCTCCTGGTGCTCCAGTTAGGATGTGTCTCCGGACTGCTTGGTGGAGGGCAGCCGGGTGATTCGGAAGACACGCGGTGCACGAGCCACAGGGTTTCGATGACTCTGGCGTCGACGTGCACTGAGCTGCGCGTTGGCGAGAGCGTCACCGTGACGGCTACGCTTCGCAACGTTGGCTGCGCCATGGTCGGTCTGCCGAAGTACACGCTCTCGATCGATTCGGAGGGGGCTTCAATCCTCGAGCCCGACGACCCCGAGCCGGTGGAGCATCATCTTCCCATCAGAACGGGAGAGTCGGACACCGGAGAGTTCGGGCTGGTAGCGGTGAGTCCCGGGAGTGCCTCCCTGACTGGGGCAGCCAGTTTCGAGGTCCATCTGGACTACCCTGGACCGGCCTACTGGAGCAGTGCGGGCTCCAGTCGTCTGAAGATCACCGTGAAGCGGTAACGCGATCTCGAACCAAGCGACGGTGCCGGTGCCCCTACGCGGAGACGGTCCGGCAGCTTCGTGTGCCGGGGCATCGTTGTGTGTCGACATGATGGCGAAGGGCCGGGGGCGGGAGTAGCTCCTCGACTCAAGACGTTGCTCCCCCCTGAGCACAGCGCCCCCCGAGCACAGGCTTCTCGGCTACGGACCGGCGCATCATCCGCAAGAGAGCAGAGAGGTGAAGCCTCGGCAGCGGGGATGGGTGCCAGGATCGGAGAGAGAAGTCGTGGATGGATCGGCCGGTGCTACGTCAGGGCATACGATCGAGGAACAGGAGTAACGGCTCTTCCGTCCGACTTCCTGGATGATGACGTTTTCGCTCGCAAGTATGTCGCTGGGGGCAGCGGTGGGGGCCGAGAATCGCAACGATGCGGCAACGAGACGGCGGTGGGTCATCTGCGGTCCTCCGTGGAATCGCCCGGCAGCGGTCTGTGGCGACCGGCCATCTGGCGCCAGAAGAGCCGTGCTTTGGCTGCTGGTCCTCGCGTTTGGAGTCTCGATCTATGGCAGCCTTGCTGCTGGGCCGGCTTCTGCCTCCAGTCCTGGCATCGCCATCTATTTCACGGAGAACATCCCCGCCATGGGCGCGGTGGCCCGCATGCCTCTGATCGAAGACGCCCTCATCTCGCTGCTGGATTCTGCCGACGTGTCCATCGATGCTTGCCTGTTCTCGCTGACTCGTGGATCAGTGCGCGACGCGCTGGTTCGAGCGCATCGCCGGGGAGTCAGAGTCCGCGTTGCGTGCGATCTGGATCACCAAGCAGAGTTCCGGTTCATCGAAGATGAGGGTATGCCCGTGATGTACGGCAACCGTTCCGGTCTGATGCACAACAAGTTCTTCGTCGTGGATCGCCGTACCGTCTGGACCGGGTCGACCAACATGACCGACGAGGGCTTCTCTTCCAACCACAACAACAGCCCATCCATCATCTGTCCAGAGCTCGCACTGGCCTACGAGATGGAGTTCGAGGAGATGTTCGTCGAGGGCAACTTCGGAGGGACCAAGGTGGACAATACTCCACACGTGATCTCTTGTGGCTCGGCGGAGATCGAGTCGTACTTCTCTCCCTCTGATGGCTCCCAGGCCGAGCTGATCGATGAGATCAAGGATGCGAATGCCAGCATCTACTTCGCCGTTTACTACTTCACCGCGGATGCGGTACGAGAAGCCCTCGTCGAGCAGGCAGCCGACGGTGTGGTCGTGAAGGGTATCTACGATGCAGCCGGTGCCGGCCATCCCTACGCTGAATACGAGGCTCTCTGCAGTGCCGGGATTCCCGTCAAGGTCGAGAATCTGAATGGCCGCTTGCACCACAAGTTCATGATCATCGACGTGGACGGAGAGGATCCCGTCGTCGTGACCGGGTCGTACAATTGGACTGCCGCCGCCAACGAGAAGAACGACGAGAACACGCTCGTCATCCACGATCGGGCCATCGCGGAGACCTACTACGCTGAGTGGAAGCACACCTGGAGCGCCGTGCCGCCCGCTTGTGGGTGTAACATGCCCACCGTGGTCCTTCCTCTCGTGATTCGCTCCTGCACGTGGAATCAGGAAACCGTTCATTGATGGCGGGTGCACCGCTCGGCTTTGCGCGGGACAGTACACCCGTAGGGCTCTTGATTGGGGCTCATCATCGCGGCATTTGCTGCCGGCCAGGAGGACTTCTCCGTGCGGAATGATCCGATGCTCGCTACCTACTATCGAACCGTGGAGACCACCGCGACGCTCGGCGGACAGACGCTGAGGCTGATCTGGAAGCCCGGCTTGCCCCGCTGGGATCGCATCTCCGCGGCCGCCGCGTTGCTGGCCGACGTCGTGGAGACGTCCTCGGATTGTCGGACGCTCCTGATGGGTTGCGGACACGGTGCGCTGGCGAGCTTCCTCGCACGCCAGGCTCCTGGTGGCAACGTCTGCCTGACAGGTGTCAATTGGGTGGCCCTGCAGATGTCTGAGCTGACCCTGGCAGCGAACGATGTGACTAATGCCCGGACAGAGCGTGGCATCAGTGTACTTCCCGAAGAGGCCGGTGCCTTTGACGCCGCGGTGGTGGTCATGCCGAAGGGTCGTTCGCTGGTCAGAAGGTGGCTGGCGGAAGCTCATGCCGCCCTGAAGCCCGGAGGCCGAGTCTATCTGGCCGGGGCCACCAAGGAGGGAATCAAGTCGGCCATCAAGGATGCCGGGGCTCTGTTCCAGGCCGTTGAGGTGCTGGGCTACAGGAAACACAACCGGGTCGCGTGTGGAACGAAGATGCCTGAGCGGCCGGCCGAAGCTGGGTGGCTCAGAGAGCCCGGAATCTCGCCGGGAACCTGGCATGAGTTCGAGGTCGACGTGCGAGGAGCACGCTTCCGGTTGTGCGGCCTGCCGGGCGTCTTCTCGTACAAGAAGCTCGATCAGGGTACGAGCATGCTGCTGAGCCAACTCGATGTGACTCGAGGGTCACGTGTCCTGGATGTGGGGTGTGGATACGGCATCATCGGGTTGGTCGCCGCTCGAATGGGCGCGGCACACGTGGATATGGTGGACGCCAACACTCTGGCGGTGGCATCGGCTCGCCGAAACATCGAGTTCAATGAAGTGGGGAACGCACGTGCCTTCACCAGTGACGCCCTGAGTGCTGTCAGCGAGGAGGAGTACGATCTCGTGTTGACCAACCCTCCCTTCCACGCAGGGAAAGCAGTCGACTACGAAGTAGCTCGGGCGTTCATCGAGCACTCACGACGGGTCCTGAGGCCTGGAGGACGGCTGATGCTGGTGACCAACACCTTCATACGCTACGATAGGCTGTTGAAGAAACAGTTCGAGAGACTGGAGTGCCTGGCCGAGACCGGTAGATACCGTGTTCTCGCGGGTACTAGGTGAACACGCGAGGCACGGACTCGCACGATCCGTCGAGCTGTCGGCGAGCCGGTCGGAAGCCGGATTGAGGTGGCGCGTTGGTGGGTGGAGAAGAGACCTTCTCGGATGGGGATGCTCGCGAGGCCTGGGACTTCGCCGCGGATGCGTGGGACGCGTTCGTCGAGTCAGGAGCGGATTATTATCGCCACGAGGTCCACGGTCCTGCGCTGTTGGCCACGTGCCAACCCGTGGCGGGCCTCGATGTGCTGGACCTGGGATGTGGACAGGGCTATTTCTGCCGGGAACTGGCCCGGTTGGGCGCTCGCGTAGTCGGGATCGACATCTCGCCGAAGCAACTCGCTTTCGCCCTGGGGCACGAGCAGCGGTGCCCGATGGGCGTCGAGTACCGGATGATGACGGCGGCCGATGTGAGCTCCTGCTGGCGTGGGGGATACTTCGACTTGGTGTCCGCCTGCATGGCGATCCAGGACATGGCCGACGTGGAGAGTGCGCTCCGGAGCACGCATGCTGTACTACGGGAGAACGGTCGCATGGTCCTCTCGATGCCGCATCCCTGCACCGATACCCCCGTGCGCGAATGGGAAACGGACGAGGCTGGCAACAAGATCGCGCTGAAGATCGGCAAGTACTTCGACGCCGGACCATCGGTGTGTCACTGGAGCATGGAACGCCTCAGGTATCATTGGGACACGCCGTACCACCGCTACACGCTCTCCGAATGGAGCGCGATGATCGCGGAGGCCGGGTTCTTGATCCGGCGGATCGCAGAACCTCGCCCCACCGAAGAGCAGGTGGAGGCAAACCCTCACCTTGGCGATTGTCGGGAACTGCCCTACTTCCTGATACTCGAGTTGGTCAGAAGGGAGTGATTTGGCTGAGCCGGCTTGAGTGCCGCCTGGCGAAGACCCTCGTCTAGGGGAAAGAATGGACCTGACTACTGTGATCGGGTTGATGATTCCGTCTTGGATCCTTGGTAGGCCGGGCGCTCGGCGACGCGAGTGTGCGGTCGGCCGCATTGCACTCTGGCACGTTGCACTGTAGAATGGCACATCAAGCGAGGAGGAAGCTCGCATGAGTGAGACGGGAAGCGGCGAGAGGGAAGGACACAGGTTCTTCGCAGGAGCGATCTTCAATGAGGTCTGGGAGTTGCTGGAGAAACCGGACCGGGCGAAGCACGACGATGAGGCCATGGTTCACGCGGCGCACGCATCGTGCTACCACTGGTTGCACGCGGGCACCGGGTTGCATCACCAGCGAGGCGAGTGGATGATCGCCAGGGTGTACTCGGTGCTGGGGATCGCGGAGGCCGCGCTGCGCCATGCCAATCGTTGTCTCGAGCTGACCCGTGAGCACGCCGGTTTGATGGAGGATTTCGATCCGGCCTTTGCGTACGAGTGCGTCGCCCGAGCCAATGCAGTGGCGGGTCAGCGGGACGAGGCCCTAAGGTACCTGAGGCTGGCGGAGCAGGCCGGAGAACGGATTTCGAACGAAGAGGACAGGCAGCTCTTCGTGAGTGAGCTGAATGGTGGCGACTGGCACGGAATTCGGTAGAGGGCGCTCCGGCTGCCGGCGCCGGAAGTGTATGGAAGGAAGGTGTTCCTGGATGCGGAGAGATCGTAGGAGCAGAAGGCGGCACGGCGATTATGGGGAGAGCTACGAGATCGCCGCGGCTCTGTGGGACCACCCGATGACGTCTGGCCAGATTGTGGACCACTTTCACGGGTATCTCAGACTGATGGGTCTTTTCAGCGTGTGGCTTCGTCTGCAAGAGCGCCGGGATTCGAGCGAAGAGCATTTCACGGAAGTCCTGCAGGAGATGATAGAACGCGGATGGGTTGTGCAGAGGGGGGAGCTCTACGATCTGACCTCTGTGGGACGAGAGGAGGGAGGCAGGTACCTGGCGGAGATGCGAGACGCGCGGCGATCGCTAGTCAGGCTGCGCGCAAGGGTGATGACGCCGGAGACGGTTTCGAAGGTATCGCTGGGAGTGCATCTGACGCTGGCGGCGGTCAAACTGCCCGCGGCACTTCTGTCAGGTAGCGTGGGATTGCTCAATGATGCTCTCGACACGCTGCTCGACGGGCTCTCCAGCCTACTCGTGTACGCAGGCCTCAGGCTGGACAAAGAGCGCGCGGTCAACTGCCTGCTGGTTGTGTTCATGCTGGGGACGGGCTCGCTTACACTGTATCAGGCGGCTCGACGCTTCTTCACGCCGTTCCAGCCGGATGTGGACTGGTTCACCTTCCTGGCGACGATTCTGTCCGCTGTGGTCTGCGCCGCTCTGTATTTCTATCAGCGCTACGTGGGTCTGAGAAGCGCAAGCATAGCTCTCATCACCCAGTCGGTCGATTCGCGCAACCATGTGATCGTTGCCGCGAGCGTGACTGCCGGGTTGGTGGCATCTCTGCTTGACTTCCCCTTGCTTGACACGCTGGTGGGCTTGGCAGTGGCACTCCTGATTCTCAAGAGCACGGTCGAGCTGGCCGCGGAGGTGGTGCGCTCGCTGGGAGACGAAAGCGTCGACCTGTCCCACTACCGGATAGCCCTGGTTGATGGCTACAAGGGCTTTCGAAGGGCACAGTTGGGCGACTGGATGCTGTACGTGGTCGAGGCGAAGGGGGTGCTGAGCCGTAGCGACCTGGTTGCCCGAGCACACGAGGCACTGGACTTTGGTGGCAACCCGGTCCTGCGGGAGTTGGAGCTCTCGCAGCGCGCCGATGCGGCAGAGCTCATTCAGTCTGCGGTTGCGGAGCTGTACGAAAGGGGCTGGCTGGCAGGAGACGAGGTAGTCAGCTTGACCTCGGCGGGGAGGAAGCGACTCCAGGAGCGTCTGAGAGGGCGCCACGATCGCCACGGCGCTACGTCGCGTAGGCACGGTGCCAACCGCCGTTCGGGGCGACGTGAGAGAACGGGTCGACGTACGGAATGAGAGATGGAAGCATCCCTGTCGTATCGACTGATGAAACCGGGGGAGGAGAGCGCGGCTTGTGCTCTGGTGACTCGGGTGTTCATGGAGTTCGTGGCACCCGGCTACACCGAAGACGGCGTCGAGGAGTTCCTGGCGTATGCGGACCCGAACCTTCTGCTGGAGCGTTCTGATTCGAATCATCTTGTCCTGGTTGCAGAGGTGCTCCACGAGATCGTGGGAGTGATAGAGGTGCGGGGATACAGTCACATATCCCTGCTCTTCGTCGACTCGCGGTATCATCGTATTGGAATCGCCGGTGAGCTGCTGCGAAGAGCAGTGCAGATCGGTCTGGCTCACAAGCCGGGCCTGCTGGAGATGAGCGTCAACTCGTCGCCGTACGCAGAGCCAATCTACGGGAAGCTAGGATTCCGTGTGACGGAACCGGAGCAGACGGTGCGGGGCATACGATTCGTGCCGATGGTGCTGGAAGTCACGCGCCTGCGTCTTGGGGCGGCAGATGGCAACGACCGCTGTCTGGGCGACTAGGTTTGTGGTTCCCCGTTGCTCCCGCCCTCACTGGCGAAGGAACTTGTCGCCAGGCGCCAACGTATATGTGGTTGAGAAGGACGCTTGCGCAGGCGCGTGCGCCTGTTCGTGCCATCGCGCTCGACCTGGCCATGGCTTCGACGCGGGGAGCGATGATCGGGTCGGGAGAGCACTGTCGTGAAGAAGGGTGGTGATGCTCTCTATGTGGCGACAGGCCTTCTTGGGGAGCTTTCTTGAGGCAGAACGGTTCATTCAGGAGGAGGGACTTGAAATGAGACGACTGACCTGGTACACGCGTGTAGCACTGATTTGCCTGTTGATCGTGGCCTCACTTGCCCTGGCGTCCCCTGCGCTGGCCCTGGGCGGGCGCGAAGGCCGAACCGTCATAATCGGGGCCGACGAAGTCATCGAGGATGATCTGTACGTTGGGGCAGATACCTTCATCTTGGAAGGGAGGATCCAGGGGGATCTCGTCGTCGGGGCTGAGACCATTGTCATCGACGGCGTGGTCGATGGCGATCTCTGGGCTGCTGCCAGCACGGTCACGATCAACGGGGTCGTCGCTGACGATGTGCGTATGGTCGGCGCGGTTCTGACCCTTGGGTCGGAGGCTGAGGTGGGCGATGATCTGATTGGCGCGAGCTTCAGTTTCGAGGCCAAGAGGGATAGCACGATCGGTGGGACGTTCGCCTTTGCAGGGAGCCAGGCGCTCCTGAGTGGTGGTATCGGCGAGGATGTGTACGTGGGGAGCAACGGGCTGGCGATCGAGGGGAGTATCGAAGGCGATGTCTGGGCCGAGGTTGGCGACCCTGACGCTCTGCCTTACGTAGATCCCTCTCAGTACTGGTCCGATCTGCCTCCGGTGCCCCGGGTCGCGACCGGACTCAGCGTTGGAAGACAGGCTCAGATCGGAGGAGACCTCGAGTACAGGTCGTCGAGGGCAGTCGAAGTGTCTGTGGACGCCGTGGAGGGGGCCGTCGACCACGTTCGCCGAATCAGGAAGGATGTTCCCCGGCTCGCCACGGGACCGGGGGTCGCGACCTGGTGGGCACTGCTATCGCTACGCCGGCTGGTGGCGTTCGTGATCGTTGGCCTGCTCCTTGTCTGGCTGGCCCAATCGTGGATCAAGCGCCCGGCGGGCAAGCTCAAGAGTCAGCCTTGGCTGTGCCTTGGGTGGGGAGCCATGACCTACTTCCTCTTCCCGCTGGCGATCTGCGTACTGTTCGGGGTGGTGATCCTGTTGGCGGTGCTGCTTGGTGCCGTGACTCTGGGCAACATGGTGCCTGCGGTGTTGGCGGTCGGCTTCACCTTGGTGCAGGTGCTGGTGGTAGCCTACGGTCTGATAGTGGTCTATCTGACCAAGATCGTGTTCGCGTATTGGGTCGGAGGTGCGATCCTGGCCGGCAGCGGCCTCAAGGGGCGACAGAGGATGGTCTGGTCGGTCCTCATCGGCCTCCTGATCGTGAGCATCATCATGGCTGTGCCCTGCCTGGGATGGCTCTTCGCGCTGGTGATCTCTATGCTCGGCCTGGGCTCACTGTGGCTGTTGCGCAGCGACGCAGGGACCGGTTCTGTCGAGGCGGGCTAGTGCCTGATCCGTGTCGCGTGTCTACCCGCTCCAGAGAAGGCGCTCGGTTCCCCGAGCGCCTTCTCTTCTTGGTTTGGGAGTCGGCTCAGAGCGTGGTGTCTCATGATGCTACAGGCAGCGAAGAGGTCGACGGTCTTGGTGTGGGCGCGAGCCACGTGGGCCTTGATCTCAGCCGCGCTGTCGGTGTACAATAGTGGTTGGGGCGAATGAGGCCGGTCGCACGAGGCGAGTAGTTCGATGGATGCAGGTGATTGCGCTGGCGGAGAGGCAGCAGGCGAGAAGGGGCAGAGGGGACGGGGCTCGCACTCGGAGCACGATGCTCCCGCGGAGCGCCATCCACTGCCCGACGAGCGCCGGAGAAGCTCGGCTGGAGCCCAGCACTACCGCAAGCTGGAGCGCATGTACGCTTCGGCGCCGACGAACGAGTACTATGCTCCAACCATGCGGGTGAGCGAGGGGCGCGCAGAGATAGTCATCCCTGTGCGGCCCGAGTTCTACCACGCCGCCGGCGCGGTCCACGGGGCAGTGTATTTCAAGGCGCTCGATGACGCAGCGTTCTTCGCCGCCAACTCACTGGTGGCTGACGTGTTCGTGCTGACGGTCTCCTTCAACGTCTACTTCACGCGGCCGATCGCTGACGGGGAGATGAAGGCGGAGGGACGGGTTGTTCACAGCTCGCGGCGTCTTCTGGTGGCGGAGGCTCGGTTGACCGATTCACATGGTAGGGAGATCGCTCGCGGCAGCGGTACGTTCATGCGCAGCACCATCCCGTTGTCGCCCGAGCTAGGCTACGAGTAGTTGCGACGAACCGGGGAAGGACGTGGGTAGGACCGAGGTTGAGAAGCGAACACTGATTGTGGAGGAATAGCTCAGATGAGGCGAGTTCCCTGTGTCGGCCTGGTGTTGATCCTGCTGGCGGTGACCGGTCAGCCCGTACTCGGGCTGAGATCTCAGGAGCGGGCCGCCTGCGCCAGTACTGCGATGGCGGATCCGATGGGCGTAGGTAATGCGGAAGAGCTGGAGGACTTCCTTGGCTCGTTCCTCTTCGCACAACTGGTGGAGTTCCACATTCCAGGCGCGGCTGTCGCCGTCGTGGCTGACGGCAAGCTCGTGTTCGCCAAGGCCTACGGGCATGCTGACATCGAGAGCGATACGTTTGCCACCGCTGAAGAGACGCTCTTCCGCTTTGGATCGGTTACTTCGCTCTTCACCTGGACTGCGGTGATGCAGCTCGTTGAAAGCGGTGAGCTGGATCTTCACGTGGATGTGAACACCTACTTGGGTGGTTTCCGGATTCCAGATACCTACGCTCAGCCGGTCACTCTGGCTCATCTGGCGACTCACACTGCTGGCTTCGAGGAGGCGGGCGATGAATACGTTGCTCAGGCCGACGATGCGCTGACCATGAGCGAAGTTCTGGCAGACGGGATGCCTCAGCGCGTCAGGCCGCCCGGCGAAGAGGCAGCCTACTCGGACTACGGAGTCGGGTTGGCGGGTCATATCATTGAGCAGGTCTCGGGGATGCCCTTCGAGAGCTACATCGAGCAGCGTGTCCTGGGTCCTCTGGGTATGCGCAGCACCACGGCGCGCCAGCCGGTGCCGGACGAGCTGGCGCCCCATCTGGCCAACGGATACACCTACACAGGTGCGGGCTACGCGGTCTATGACTTCGAGCGGGCCCGGTTTGCGCCGGCCGGAGGTATGAGTGGGACCGTGACGGACATGGCTCGGTTCATGACGGCGCAGTTGCAGGGGGGGCGTTACGGCGCCGCGCGCATTCTGGAGGAGGACACTGCTCGGGACATGCAGCGCCAACACTTCACTCATGATCCGAGGCTCAACGGCGTGACCTACGGCTTCAGTGAGATGAGCCTGAACGGTCAGCGGATCATTGGGCAGGAGGGCGACACCGTCCTGTTCCACAGCCTTCTCGCGTTGCTGCCGGAGCGGAATGAGGGCTTGTACGTCTGCTACAACAGCGCCGTCGGGAAAGTGGCTCGGGACAGACTGCTGAAGGCGTTCATGAATCACTACTATCCGCCATCCACCGAATCAGTGGCACCACCCCCCGGCTCGCGCGAACGGGTCGCGCGCTGCGTGGGCTACTACCAGACTAACCGAATCACCTCCAGCAACTATCGCAAGATCCTGGGGCTACTCGATGGTGTGCTGCGGGTATCGGCCAACGCGGACGGGACTCTGCGGGTGGCAGGAGCCGATTGGGTGGAGACCGACCGGCTACTGTTTCGCGCGGTCGACGGACAGAGGCTCCTGGCGTTCCGTGAGGACGGGAGTGGGCACATCTCCGACATGTTCGCCGGCAAGATCCCCACTGTGGCCTTCAGGAGACTGGCGTGGTATGAGACCGAAGCGTTCCATGTAGGAGTGCTGGTTCTCTGCATGCTGGTTCTGCTGTCGGCGGTGTTGAGTTGGTCCGTCGCAGCCCTGCTCCGTCGCCGCAGGGGCGTTGCGCGAACCGGAGAGCGTCACTCCCTCAGCGGCGCGAGGTTGGTGGCCGGCGCGGTGGCAGTACTGGACGGCCTGTCCCTGGGTATGCTCTTGTTCATCCTTGGCCGGGTCAGAGCCAACGTCGCTACCCGTGTCCCGTCGCTTCTGCTGCCCGTTGTGCTCGTGGAGTTCATCGCGGCCGTTCTCACTCTTGGTGTGGTCTGGTTCGCCGTCGTGGCATGGTTTGCCGGACGCCGCGGCGCCGAGCGTCAAACGTGGAGTACCTGGAGCAGGGTTCACTACACCGCGGTCGCGGTGGCCGCGGTGACCTACTTGGTGTGGCTCTGGCATTGGAATCTCCTTTGCGTTCCAGCCTAGAAGAACCGAGAGGGTCGTGACTGATCCCAGGGGGAGAACCGCTTAGACTCTGACCGGTCTGTCGGCCGGTGGTATGGTCCCGGTGCCTATTCGGATGACCCTATAGAGAAAGGATGATCTGATGAGCACAGAAGTGTATGAACGGCTTGCTGAAGCTCTGGATAGGCTCCCCAACGGGTTCCCGCGAACTCCCTCGGGAGCGGAGATTCGATTGCTGCAGAAGATCTACTCTCCCGAGGAAGCCGCGCTGGCCGCAGGTCTGTCCGGCCGGATGGAACCCATCGACGATATCGCCCAGAGGCTCGGCATGGACGTCAAGGAGGCCAGGCACGCGCTGGTTAGAATGGTCCGCAAGGGCATGGCCTGGTACGAGAAGCAGGACGGCGAGCGCCGATTCAGGTTGGCTCCCTTCGCGGTGGGCGTCTACGAGTTTCAACTGGAATCGATGGATCACGAGCTGGCTCACCTGTTCGAGGAGTACATGGCCGACGGTGGGGTCGCGGGGATCATGGGGCCGGAACCCGCGCTGCAACGCGTCGTCCCTGCCCACGGAGCGGTGAAGACCGAATTGGTGCTGCCGTACGACGATGTCCGCGCTATCCTGTTGAGCGCCAAGACCTACAGAGTCTCTGATTGCATTTGCCGGCGTCAGCAGGACGAACTCGGCACGCGTCGATGTGACTTCCCATTGAAGGTCTGCCTGTACTTCTCCTGGCACGAACGTCCTCCCCGGCCGGATGATATTTCACAAGAAGAGGCGCTGGCCGTTCTCGATCTTGCTGAAGACGTCGGTCTCGTTCACAGTGTCAGCAACGTGGCGGCGATCGACAGCGCGTTCGGCGGGATGGGCTACATCTGTAACTGCTGTGGTTGCTGCTGCGGCATTCTGCGGGGAATCACGGACTACGGCATCCAGAGCTCGGTCGCTCGAGCTAACTACTATGCGGTCATCGATCCGGATGAGTGTGTGGGGTGCGGGATCTGCATCGATCGGTGTCAGGTCAAGGCCATCCACGAAAGCGACGGGGTGTCGGTGGTTGACCGGGAGCGCTGCATCGGCTGCGGCCTGTGCGTGACGGGGTGCCCCGACGGGGTGGCGAAGCTGGTCCGCCTCCCGGATGCCGAGATGATCCATCCTCCGGAGAACTTCGCAGATTGGGAACAGAAGCGCTTGGCCAACCGAGGCTTGGCCTAGCAGCGATTTCCGAACCGTGGACAGGAAGGAGGTAGCTGTGGAGACCCGACCGTACGGCAAGACCGGGGAGGCGTTTCCGATCCTCAGCTTCGGCGGGCAGCGGATCGTGGATGGGCACGGCTGCACAGAGGAAGAGGCCATCGAAATCGTCAACACGGCGATTGATCGCGGGATCCGCTACTTCGATACTGCCTGGATCTACTCCTCGGGGCAGGCGGAGACTCGCCTGGGCAAGGTAGTGAAGCATCGTCGGGCGGAAATGTGGATCGCGACGAAGACGTGGGACACGACCCGCGATGGGGCTCGGCAACAACTGGAGACCAGCTTGACCAGGCTGCAGACCGATCAGGTGGACGAATGGCGACTGCATAACGTGTCGACCTTTGGGCGACTGGATGCCTTCACGGGAAAGGGAGGTGCCCTGGAGGCGGCTCTGCAGGCCCGTGATGAAGGTCTTGTGCGCTATATCAGCATCAGTTGCCACTCGGACCCACGGATACTGATCGAGGCCCTGGATCGATTCCCCTTCGATAGCGCTCTGATCGCCGCGTCTGCCCTGGATCACTTCATGTTCAGCTTCGCCGAGGAGTTCCTGCCCGTGGCCAACGCCAGGGGGGTTGCCACGATCGGCATGAAGGTGCTGGGATTGGGTAGTCTGACTCACGAGGTAGAGCGTTCCCTGCGCTACGCCTTCGGTCTGCCGCTCAGTACGGTGATCGTCGGGATGGAGTCCATGGCCCAACTGGAACAGAATCTGGCCATCGCCGAATCCTACGTGCCCCTGACCGACGAGGAGCGACTGGCCTTCTTCAAGGAGATCATCAGCCTGGTTCGCCCCGAGGCAATGAAATGGAAGGCTCGCGACTGGGGGAATCCGACGGAGTGGATCAGCCGGCGATAGGGGTTTGGGCCGGTCTCCCGGCAGCCTAAGAATGCTATCCTTCGACAGGCTTGGGGTGAGCGGTGTGAGGCTGATGAGCGCGTTCTCACGAGGGCGCACGCATGGCGGGACCTGGGCAAGAGGTGACGTATGGCCTTCGCGGGGTTTCAGAGCTTGGGCCCGAGAGGTTTCACGGAGTTCTGCGCCGAATTGCTCGCGGCTGAAGGATTCGTCATTGCCACCTCGCCCCCCGAATCTGGCAACGGCGCGACCCTGATCGTTGTGGAGGAGTACCGGTCGCACGCCGAACGCACCATCCAGGTGGTGTGGCGGGTCGCGCCTGTCTTCCACGAGGATCCGGAGCTACCTGTTGATCCTGAAGAAGTTGAGGCGTTACTCCGGATCTACGAGGAGAGAAGAGCCCCGGACGAGGGTCTCTTCATCATCGTTGACGCAGTCATCGACGAGGGGGCGCTGGCTCTACTCGACCGGTACGTCGATCAGCATCGGGACGTCAGGATCACGGTGTGGGATCGCCGTCAGTTGGCCGCTCGTCTTGATCGTCATCCCTACATACGGCACCGATACGGCCTATCTCTTGTGAAGTCCGACTACCTGTCGCTGCTCAGCACCTTGGGGGCACTGGGTCCTGTTCGGACGTTGTTGATCTCGGATCAGTCGGCGCTGGCTCACCATCTGACGTCGGCGCTGCGCGTGGCGGGCTTCGACGTGATCTTCCTCCCTTTCTGGACCTACGCCGACCCGTCCCGACTGAGTCTGGCAGAGGATTCGGTGCTTCGGCAAGGGTTTCGACTGGTGATATGCTTCATTGGAGACTCCTTCACCCTCAGGCTGCCAAGGGCACTGCTTGAAACGATGCGGCGGACGCATGATTCGGGTGACTCCCTTCTGCTCTTCCCATTTCTAGCGTGGACCATCCACCGAGGACTCCACTCCTCGATCGAGGATATCGTGCCGGTCACGGTGCAGAACCCGCAGTTCTTCTCGCCAGAGTCTGGCATAGATCGTGTCGCCGGGGGGCACCGGCGGGGAGACTTCCGGTTTCTCCTATCCTTCGACTCCTTTGCCGAAGACCTGTACGTCGAAATGGACCCACGTGATGGGAGGGCGCCATTCACGGACGGCATAGACTCCCGTTTCGGCCTGTCGCATTCGTTCGAGTTCCTGGC
>Ga0180432_10003892_pt1 | contig 20922 bp, 12 predicted proteins | sample SS_ome_10_FD_132414 | JGI IMG/M metagenome (GOLD analysis project Ga0180432, IMG submission 132414) | Hypersaline lake sediment archaeal communities from the Salton Sea, California, USA - SS_1_MS_2 metaG | ecosystem: Environmental > Aquatic > Non-marine Saline and Alkaline > Hypersaline >...
AGGCCAACGAGATTAAAACACTTAAACCGCGTCGCGCGATCAAAGGCCATCAGGATTTATGCATATCCGCCTCTTATTTACCCGAACAGAACCTGCTGATCGCCTCAACAGGTACAAGCATCCAAGACAATGTCCCCGATAACAGGAAAAAACCCCTTAACGCTGTTGTATTCTGGGATCTTGGGAATGCCGTAACCCCGGGAACCGTTATTAAAGAGGAAGGGGAATCCGGAGAAGTCCGATCGGAAACGATTGAGCGTCTTCGCGCGCGCCTGAATACCCTAGAATCCGAAAGAGCGGCACTCGAGAAACTTGCTACAAATATAGATATGCCTGGGGATAATGACATCGCGTTAAAGCCGCCGCAGAAATCTCCGACAAAGCAACTATTTTCGCTTTCAACAATCATGCCTTTTGCGGGAGATACCCCGATTCGGGATGCAGCAGTTACCGTATTTAATACGCTACGCGCGGCGGCACGCGGAGTAATTAATAACGATGTGATCTTACGTTGTGATGTAACCATGGCCGTAAAGTTGTATTGTGATTTGATACTGCCCATACTTGAGGAGGGGAGACGTTACAAAATTCGCTATAACACCCGCCTTCTCGGTGCTTCTTATTGTGAACTTATGGAGGAATACATTTCTATACTCAATGCCCGCTTTCCGTCGTCCGAGTTTGAACTTGTAAGGTCATCGTTTACCGACGAGCGCCTTTTTGAGACAAAGTGTTACCCGAAGAACGGAATCAATTCCATAGGAGAAGGTGTTGTTCATGTTCGCCCGGAAGAAGGAGAATTAAGAGATTATCTGATTCGTGTCATTCCGATGATAAACATAACGGTAGCCGCCTCATCCATTACGAATTACGATTCTGATGAATATAAACGGATCAGTCAATATATTGTATCCCAATACCTCTCTGTGACCGCTTCAGAACTAGTATTAAGCGGGTATCCGGAAAAAGACTTGGAATTGTTTAAGAACATTCTTGTTGTCTTGCCAAAGATGTACAAGTTCAATCTTCATGACCAGGCCGTGAAAAACACTATAATGCGCAAATTCCTCAGAAACGCGTAACATAAAACCAACCGCCGTCAACACGTTTTTTTTATTTTCCTTGACCTTGACAATCACAGGGGAATAGGATATACTTGTAGTGAGTTGCAGAAAGATATTTAAACATATATAAAGGTGATGTTTATGGTAGGTGATCTTCCTAAGATCTCAAATAGGAAATACAATATCCAGGAAGTAGCGAACATGCTTGGCATCTACAGAGGTACTATAAAGAACTACGAATCGAAAGGGATATTTCCCAAGCCGCGCCGGAATCCTATTAACAAATATCGCGAGTATACGCCGCAGGAAATAGACATTTTAAAAAGAATACTACTAAAAGGTAAGTAGGGACAGGGAGGTTAAATGTATTTTAAACAACTGGAAATAGTCGGTTTTAAGTCATTTCCGTTCAAGACAAAATTAAAATTTGAACCGGGTGTTACGGCAGTAGTAGGGCCGAACGGCTGCGGGAAATCAAATATTTCCGATGCCATACGCTGGGTTCTCGGCGAGCAGTCCGCGAAGTCATTAAGGGGCTCTTCCATGGAGGACGTTATTTTTAACGGCACGGATGCGGCGGAACCCACTAACATGGCAGAGGTTTCGCTGACCCTGTCGAACGAGAAAAAAAATCTTCCGATAGATTACGACGAGGTTACTATAACGCGCCGCCTTTTTCGTTCCGGCGAAAGTGAATATATCCTGAACAAAACCCCTGTCCGCCTTAAAGATATAACCAATTTATTGACAGGCACCGGCCTTGGCACAAGTTCCTATTCTGTTATCGAGCAGGGCAAGATAGGGCTTATATTAAGTTCCAAGCCGGAGGATCGCCGTTTTTTATTCGAGGAAGCCAGCGGAATAACAAAATTCAAAACGAGAAAGAAAGAAGCCATAAGAAAGCTTGAACATACGGAAAATAATCTGGTAAGAATAGGCGATATCATAAACGAGGTAAAAAGGCAGATAAATTCCATAGAGCGTCACGCCAAAAAAGCGGAACGATACAAAAATGATTTTGAGGCAATGAAAGATTTAGACCTCAAATTTTCCGCTTATGAGCTTGAGAACATAAATAAGGAAATCACCCTTAACAGGGAACGGTTTGAGTCAGTTTCAGGAGAGGAAAAAAAATTAAGAGAAGAACTTAACGAAAGCCTGGCGCTGATTAACGGTTACAGGGAAGAGCTGGATTCGATTATGCACGAGATGGCCGGCGCGCAGCAGAATTTATCGGAAGCTACTATTTTTGTGGAAAAAGGGACGCATAAGATAGACCTTAATAAGGAGAGGATCAGCGATCTTGGAAATTTTAAAGACGGCCTTTCAAGGGAAATAGAAGCCTTGACCGGAAAAGCCGGGGTACACCGGGAAGAAATAGAGAAAATAAAAGAACGCCTGGATTCTATCCGGGAAAAACGCTTGGAGAAAGAAAAAGCGCTTACGCAAAGTGTAGAGTCGGAGCGAAACCTTTCGCTTGAAATCGAGGATCGACAAAATGGTATAAAGCTTGCAAAAACAAGGACGGTGGATTTACTGTCTTTTCAGACAAAGACAAAAAATGACCTGATAAAATTAGGGGCTGACCTGGGAAACAGGCAAACGCGCCTGAGGCGGCTCCGGACAGAAATGGAGAATGTGAGTGAAGAAAAAAAGCGCGCTCAAGCGAATTTTGAAAAATTCGGGACGGAAATGGATACTTGCGGGCAAAACGTTGAGGGGACCTCTAAGGCGCTGGCTGAGTTAAGGGACAGGCTTGTCGCGGAGGAACGTTCACTCGAAGAGGAAAAAAACCGCGCAGCCGAAAGCAAAAATACTTTGAATGCCCTTAGCTCAAAAGAAGAGATCCTTAAGGAAATGATGGAGAAATTCGAAGGATTCGAGAACGGCGTTAAAATCGCGGCCCACGCGAAAAAACAAGGGGCAATACAGGGTATCGCGGGCGTAGTTGCCGGTATGGTGAATCCCGAAAAAGGTTATGAGGTGGCGCTGGAGGCGGCTCTTGGGGAGAAAGCGCAGGCCATAGTTGTTCCGAACAGGGGTGTATTTTACGATGCCATCTCATACCTTGCCGATAAAGCTTCCGCACGTTTTGTAATTTATGATGATATAAAAAAATCAATTCCGCAAAGACGGCTCGAAAAATTTATGCGGAAAGAAAATTTGAATAAGTTATCTTCTTTTGTGAAAGTAAAGGAACCTTATGACGCGCTGGTTGAATACCTTCTTGGCGATATCTATATGGTAGAGGATACGAAAAAGGCCTATGAGATGCTCGATAAATATAAAGACGGCGGTTTTGTGACCAGAGACGGTTTTTTTCTGATGAAAGGGTATATTTTTGGCGGACTCGCGAAAAATAAAAATGCTGTCTCAATTATCGGCAGGGCACGAAAGCTTGAGGAAATCCGCAGGGAAAAAGCCGGTATAGATGAACGGGTCAAAGTATTGAGAGCGGAGGTCCTTGCCAAAAAAGAGGTTATCGATAATATGAGACGGGATATTTCCGCGAAAGAGAATACGCTGAAAAAAGAAGAAATAGAACTTGCCGGCGCGTTATCCAGAAAAGAATCAGCCGCGGAGGCCCTAAAAAAGATAAGTGACGAGATGGAGATCATAGCGCTTGAGATAGGGGAAGTAGAGGAGTTTATAAAAGAGATTTCCCTTAAAGGGAACGAACTGAACGCCCGGCTTAATGAAAAGGAAGCAGAGTCCGCTAAAGTGGGGGAACTTATTTCTTCTTCGCAGGCAGCTATTCAATCCGGGACAAAAGCGAAAAATGAATTGATTTTCAGAATATCGGAGCTTAAGTCTGAGATGAGTATCCTTGAGAATAATGAACTGCAGGAATCCAGGAACCTGGACAAAGAGTTGTCTGTTTCCGGCGAAATCAAGGAACAAAGTGAAAATAAAGCGAGGCGTTTTGGCGAAACGGAAGAAAAAATAGCCGCGCTTATGGAGGAATCAATATCTCTTGAGAAAGAAATTACCCTGAGAAAAGAAGAGAAAAGCCTGGTAAGCGGAAAATTGGACGGGATTTCCAGGAAAAGAGGCGAGGTTTCGGCGAATTTACGCGAAAAAGAAAAATTCGCGCGCGGTAAAGAGGAAATCATAGAGGATTTGAGGAACAGGATCCGCAATTATGAAATGCAAACCAGGGAAAAAGAGCTTAAGATTGTAAATATTGCCGACAGAATACGGGAGGCCTATAAAATTGATATAGCGCGCTTGGACATAAAAATTCCAGAAAGCGCAAACTGGGAGGAAATCAAAAATCAGATAGAGGTTTTAAAAATAAAGCTGGAGAAACTGGGAACGGTAAATCTTGTGGCGATCGACGAACATAAGGAGCTGAAAGAGAGGCATGCTTTTCTCACGCAGCAGTGCGAGGATCTCTTGATGGCAAAAGAATCTCTCCACAAAGCCATAGTTAAAATAAACAAAACTACCAAAAGCATGTTTCTGGATGCGTTCGCGAAAATACAGGCCGAATTCAAGGATTATTTTAAAATGCTTTTTGGGGGCGGCCATGCGGAACTTCTTCTTCTGGACGACGGCGATGTCCTGGAAAGCGGGATAGAGATTGTGGTAAGGCCGCCGGGCAAAAAATTGCAAAACCTGCTTTTGCTTTCAGGCGGCGAAAAAGCGCTTACCGCGATCGCCCTTCTCTTTGCCATATTTAAAGTAAAACCGAGCCCGTTTTGTATTCTCGACGAAGTTGATGCCCCGCTTGATGAATCGAATATCGGGAGGTTTGCCAGGATATTGCAGGATTTCCTGAAGATTTCACAATTTATCGTGATTACGCACTCAAAAAGGACTATGCAAATGGCCGATGTCCTGTACGGAATCACAATGGAGAAAAAAGGGATTTCAAAAATAGTATCGGTTAAATTTGCCGAAGGGGAGAAAGGAAAGACCCCTAAAAAAGAAGAGGTTTTAGTTTAAGTTTTTTTTCTGAACCCGAAAAGGGTTTTTCCCATACGGCGGTTGTAAGTGTAAACCTTGTTTTTTCCCATTTTTTTCGCCTCGTACAGCGCGATATCAGCCATGTGAATTAACCTGTCTTTATCTGCGGCATCGTAAGGGAACGTAGAGATCCCGATACTAATGGTAAGATTTGGGGCGTTTTTTGGAAAAGCCCTGCCGGCGAAGGTTTCTTCAATGCGTTTTCTGAGCCTTTCGGAAATTGCGAGGGCAATTTCCTTCCCTGTATCAGGCATTATAATAGTGAATTCCTCGCCTCCATACCTCGCTACAAAATCAACGCTGCGTGACTTCTGCTTCAGAATCGCCGATATTTCTTTAATCGCCTTGTCGCCTTCCCTGTGGCCCACGGAATCATTATAATGTTTGAAGTTATCTATATCTATCATGAGGACGCTCAAATTTTTTTCCGTGATCCGGCTCTCCTCAAGTTTCCTTTCCAGTGTTTTATGAAGCTCACCGGAATTCCAGAGTTTCGTGAGCCAATCAGTTTTCGAGAGATATTCCGTTTCTTCATAAAGGCGTGAATTTTCAATGGCTAGCCCCGCGTGGTTCGCGAACATAGCGAGTATTCTCATGTCTGATTTTGTTATGGGTTTTTTCGTGAATATATTATCAACCAGGATGGCGCCCAGGGTTTTATCCTTGGATTTTAAAGGTACTGTAACAAAAAAATCCGTGTTAAGCGTGTTTTTAACTATGGGTGACACTTTTTCCTTGGCTTCTTCGGTTGTTACCTCAAAAGGCATTCCTTCCAGTATTGTGAGGGCAAGTATTCCCATTTCCTCGGTGAGTACGATTTTTACCCCCTTCACGAGCATATTTAATTTTGATTCGGAATCCCTGCGGAACTTATCATACGAGTTAAGCAGGTCCTCAAGGCTTAATTTTTCTTCTTCTATACCTTTCCATATCCTGTCAGCCTCTTCGCCGGAATGAGGCCCTATTCCCATTTTGCCTTCAAGGAAATCACCCTTTTCATCAACAAGAAAGAGCATCGCGCGGTTAAAGCCGAGGCCCTCATGCGAAGTGAGCGCTGTCAATATCATGTAAAAAATCTGGTCAAGTTTGAGCGTCGTACGCATGGCGTTGGAAACTTCATAAAGTATACTGAGCTCGCGCTTTATTCTTTCAGAATCCCTGTGCCCGAATTGAGGTATTAATACCATAACGGGAATAGTGTAGCATAACGGTTATTCGTGTCAAGTGTTATTGCAAACAGTGAGCGATCGTGTTAAAATATCTTCATGGCAAGGAAAACAATATTCATAAAGGGCGCGAGGGAGCATAACCTTAAGAACATAGAGCTCGAGATACCGAGAAATACGCTTTGTGTGGTGACCGGTTTATCCGGTTCCGGGAAGAGTTCTCTCGCCTTTGACACGATATACGCGGAGGGGCAAAGGCGATACGTTGAAAGCTTATCGAGTTATGCCAGGCAGTTTCTCGAGCAGCTTCAGAAACCGAACGTTGAATATATCGAAGGACTGTCCCCGGCCATAAGCATAGAACAGCGTAGCGCCGGATCGAATCCACGTTCAACCGTCGGTACGCAGACTGAAATTTATGATTATCTAAGGCTTCTTTTCGCGAAAATAGGTATTATGCATTGCCCAAAATGCGGAAAAAAAATTACAAGGCAGAGCCCGCAGGAAATTACGGAAAAAATATTGAAAATTATGCACGGCGCGGCAATCATGCTTCTCGCGCCCAAAATTAGCGGAAGAAAAGGGGAATACAGCGAACTTTTCAACAGGCTGAGAAAAGAGGGTTTTCTAAAAGCGCGAGTAGACGGAAAAATAATAAATCTCGAAGATGAAAACGTTAAATTGCATAAAAATAAAAAACATACGATAGAAGTGGTGATAGACAGAATTGTCATTGAAGCCGGCGTAAAAAAACGTCTTACCGATTCAGTGGAAACGGCCCTCGCGATGGGAGACGGTATCCTTCTGGTAAGGCCGCTCCATTCCCGGCGCGGCGTCAAAACGGATTTGATGTTTAGCGAGAAAAACGCCTGCGTAAAATGCGGTTTGAGCTTTGAGAAACCCGCGCCAAGGATGTTTTCTTTCAACAGCCCTTACGGCGCGTGCGGCCTTTGCGGGGGGCTTGGAAATAAAATTGAAATAGATCCCGAGCTTGTTGTATCGGACAAATCGAGGCCGCTTATAGAGGCCATAGATCCGTGGAAAAGGGGAGGAAAGGGGCTTATTCTCTATTTCAGGCGCTATCTAAGGGCGCTTGCCAGGAAATATGATTTTGATGTTTTTACGCCGTTCAAGGGCCTGTCTGAAGAAATGAAAAAAATGGTTCTTTTTGGTGACAGGGAAAATGGCGGGGATTTTGAGGGTGTAATACCGAATCTTGAACGCAGATTTCGTGAGACGGAATCCGAATTTATCAAGACAGAAATAAACAAATACATGTCGTCACTGCCCTGCCCGTCCTGCGGGGGAAAAAGATTAAGGCCGGAGTCGCTTTCGGTTACTATCGGCGGAAAAAATATAATGGAAGTTGCGGCGTTATCCGTTAAGGAAGCGAAGAAATTTTTCACTTTGTTGAAGCAAAGCTCTACTGAGAAACTCATATCCCATCAAGCTCTAAAAGAGATTATTTCACGGCTTGCATTTATGAAAAATGTAGGCCTGGAATACCTTACCCTTGACAGGAGTTCGAGCACTTTATCCGGAGGGGAAGCGCAGCGTATAAGGCTTGCCACACAGATTGGCGCGGGACTGGTCGGCGTTTTGTATATTCTTGATGAGCCCAGTATCGGGCTTCACCAGAGGGATAATTCGAAGCTGCTGGATACCCTTTTTGCGCTTCGCGATCTCGGAAATACCCTTATTGTAGTTGAGCACGATGAGGCGACAATACGAAAATCCGATTATCTGATTGACCTTGGCCCGGGAGCCGGAGGGCATGGGGGAGAAGTCGTGGCAAGCGGGACCCTTGACGATATTTTAAAAGAAAAACGTTCGCTGACGGGCCGATACCTTAGCGGCGAATTAAAAATAGCGGTTCCGGAAAAAAGGCGGAACTACAGGAATAAAAAATGCCTTAAAATTGTTGGAGCCAAAGAGCACAATTTAAAAAATATTGATGTAAAAATACCTCTGGGTGTTTTTGTGTCCATTACCGGCGTTTCCGGATCCGGTAAAAGTACCCTTATAGATGAAATTCTTTACAGGGCGCTTGCCAAAAAATTTTACAGATCCAGGGAAAAACCCGGTCTGCATAAAAAAATAACCGGCACGGAATTTATCGATAAAGTAATCGTAATAGACCAGTCCCCGATCGGAAGAACGCCGAGGAGTAATCCCGCCACGTACACGGGCGCTTTTAGCCCAATACGGCTTCTTTTTTCAAAGCTGCCGGAGTCTAAAATACGGGGTTATAAACCGGGGAGATTCAGTTTTAACGTCAAGGGTGGAAGGTGCGAAGCGTGCGCGGGAGACGGCATAAAACGGATAGAAATGCATTTTTTGCCAGACGTGTATGTTCCCTGCGAGGTATGCGCCGGCAGGCGCTTTAACGCGCAGACGCTCGCGGTAAAATACAAGGGCAAATCCATAGCGGATGTACTTGATATGAGCGTTGAAGAGGCGCTGGCACTTTTTGAAAATATCCCCCCAATAGCGATAAAGCTCCGGACACTTTATGACGTCGGGCTCGGTTACATTAAATTGGGGCAATCTGCGACAACCCTTTCCGGGGGCGAGGCTCAAAGGATAAAGCTTTCGGCCGAACTCGCTAAGCGCGCTACCGGCAGGACTCTCTATATTCTCGACGAACCGACAACAGGGCTCCATTTCGCTGATATAGACAAACTCCTGGGGGTGCTGCAACGTTTGGTTGACGGCGGAAACACGGTTCTTGTTATTGAGCATAATCTGGATGTCATAAAACAGGCCGATTATATTATTGATCTTGGACCCGAAGGCGGTGACCGGGGCGGAAAGATCGCCGGTAAGGGGTCACCCGAAGAACTTACAAAAGTCAAATTTTCCCACACCGGCCGGTTCCTCAAAAAAGTTCTAGATAAATAAAAGGGACGGGGCATTTCGCAATCTCTGGGGTGTCCCCGCTCGTAACTTCGGCCTGTCCCTTTTTTATTACGATCGTTTCATCGGGGACACCCCAGAGATTGCGAAATGCCCCGTCCCTTTTTATTTTAGTTCGAATGAGCGTCCCTCTAAAAATTGAGATAAAAGGCTGTCCCAAGCAAAGTGAAGGAAAAAGTTTCAACAATTGATATACAGGCTTCCTGCGTCTCGTGAACCGCGGCAGGCACCCCTCCCGGAGGCTGATTTTTCAACAAACGAAAATCCTTGCGCAAGCGCGCCGCAAGTGGTAATATAATACCCTATATGAAACATGTATGCACCCCTATCATCGGAGCGATAATTTTCATATTGGCCGCCAATCATCCTCTTTACGCGCAATATGAGGAGGGCGAAGTACTTTTCGCGAGAAAAGCCTTCCAGGACGGATTTTATGACCTGGCCGAAGACAAATTACAGGCATTCCTGAGAAGGCATCCCGAGTCCGCCCACAGAGCCGAGGTTCACATCCTGTTGGGAAAGTGCTTCTATAACGTAGGCGAATTTAGTAAGGCGTTGTATGAATTTCAAATGATTACCGAACGTCCCGAAATGGCGGCTTTTGCGGATGAAGCGGCCTTTTGGACGGCCGAGGTGTATTTTAAATCAGGCGATTTCAACAGAGCAATCGATTATTATCAAAAGGTGATAGACGGATTTCAGGATTCCCCGTTTTTATCCGGCAGTTATTATTCTATGGGATGGTGTTATTACAGTCTGGGAGACATGTTTCACGCCGAGCGGTATTTTGAGACGGTTTTATCAAAATTTCCCATGGATGCCCTGGCGGTAAAAGCCGATTACACGTTGTGCAAAATACTTTATGAAAAAGGGGAATTCGCCGGGGCGCGCCTCAGGATCCATAACTTTCTAAAAAAATATCCGTTGAACGAAAAAAGGGCCGACGCCTACTATATGCTTGCGGAAGCAAGTTTCAACCTTGGTGATTTTAAGGACGCGATAAGGAATTTTGACGAAGCTCTTTCCATGCAGCAGGCCGCGGCGTGGAATGACGCCGCCGTGCATAAAAAAGGCAGGTCGTATTTCAAGCTGGGAAATTTTTCAAAAGCGATCGAAATTTTCGATAAATGCGCAAAACTCACGCGCGAACCCGGCCTTATTTCGGCAAGTTTATTCGGGGCGGCTCAATCATACGGCCTTTCCGGTAATTCCCAAAAAGCAAAAAAACTATACCATGAGATCATAGAGAACTTTAGCGGTGAATCCTGCGCCGCTGATGCTCATTACTGGCTTGGTGAGCTTTATTATACGGAGAAAAATTTTGAAAAGGCCGCAGAAACTTATAAGAAAGCCATAGATAAGTTTCCCGAAAATAATGCGGCCGATGATTTTTATTACAACCTTGGATGGGCATTGCGGAAGAGCGGACGTCTTAGGGAGGCGCTTGAGGCGTTTAATGAGGTTGTTGAACGTTCCGCTGATTCCGAGCTTATCGTGGGCGCTCTTTGCAGGATAGCCGAGATCAACGAAAAGCTTGAAAGATACGATGACGCGGCTGAAGATTATAATACGATACTGATAAAATACCCGAAGAGTGTTTGGGCCGATTACGCGCAGTATGAGGTAGGCAGGCTTCTTTTGCTTGAGGGGAAGTTTGATTCGAGTATCCTGACCTTTCAATACCTCTTGGCGAATTTTCCTGATTCAAATCTTAAAGGCAAGGCGCATTATCAGCTTGGGGCCCTCTATTTTAAAAAAGGAAATTTCGATCTGGCATCCGACCAGTTTGACAAGGTCATGGCGGAGATGCCCGGGAGTCCGCTCGGCAGGAGCGCCCTGTTTCAGAAGGCGCTCTCACTTTATAATGCCAATCGATATAGCGAAGCGATGAATATTTTCAAGAAAATTTTAAATATTTCTGAAGACAGCGAACTTCTAAGGACGGCGCGGTATCAGCTGGGGTGGTGTTATTACAGGCTACACATGGAAAAAGAAGCTATGAGGGAATTTGAAACGATTCTTAAGGAAAACCCTGATGCTGAGCTTGCCGCGGGCGTTGAAATGTGGTTTGGGGAATATTTTTACCGCAAGGGGAAGCTAAAGGACGCTAAAAAACGTTTTAGTTCGGTTATTTCAAAATATTCGCGTTCAGATTTCGTGGATGACGCTTTTTACTGGCTCGCGTGGACGCTTTACGAAGAAGGAAATCCGCAAGATGCCATCCGTGAATTCAGGACGCTTTACAAAAATTATCCAGACAGTGAATGGCGCCGGGAGGCGATGTTCAGGACAGGCGATATTCTTCTGGAGCAGGGAAGGATGGATGAGGCCCTGAAGGAATTGAGCGACTCGGTAAAGGGATGCAATAATATGTTGCTCGTGAAGACGGCCTATAGAAAAATGGGACGAATTTTCATGGAAAAAGGCGATTTTTCAAGGGCAATCGAATATCTCAAAAAAGCGCATACTCGGGAAGATAACGATTTTAACGCCGCAATACAGTACGATATAGCCGAATCATACGAGTTGAGCCATGATTTGGAATCGGCGATTCTCGAATATTTAAAAGTGAGTTATATGTTTCCCAAGAGTATTTTCTGGTCGGCGAGGGCGGAACTAAAATGCGCGGCGATACTGGAAGGCATGAAAAAATGGAACCAGGCCAGGCGTGTATATGAGCGTCTGGCGAAAAGAGGGGTCGCGGAGTCCGGGTATGCGCGTGAGCGGCTCGAGTGGCTTCGATTGAAGAAATAGGAGGCGATAAAGATGTGGGAATTTATAATTAAAGGCGGCCCGATAATGGGGTTGATAATATTATGCTCGATAACGGCATTCGCTGTTTTTATTGAAAGGATGTGGTGTCTCAGGAGCGCCAAGATCGATACGGGAAAATTCATGCGCGAAATATCAGCGAAAGTGAAAAATAACAAGGTGATGGAAGCCCTTGACATGTGCAACGCGACCAGGGGCCCTATTGCTCGCATATTAAAGTCCGGTATCATGAAATATGACCGCCCGCGCCAGGACATAAAGGAAGCGATTGAGGACGCCGGTATACACGAGATACCGCTTCTTGAGAAAAACTTAAGCGTTTTGGCCACGATAGCGCATATTGCCCCTCTTTTGGGCCTCCTGGGGACCGTTGTCGGAATGCTTAAGGCATTTCAGGTCATAGAGGAAAAAGCTATGAGTATGGTTCCGGTAAATCCGGGAGATCTGGCCGGAGGGATCTGGGAAGCGCTCATAACAACGGTGGCGGGGTTATCCGTAGCCATTCCAACCTACGTTGTTTATAACTATTTAGTAAGCAGGACTGATAATTTCGTGCTGGATATGGAAAAGAGCGCGACAGAACTGGTGAACGTATTGTCGGATCAGCGAGAAGCGGTTTAGAATGTATTAAACCCCAGCGGAAAAAATGAACGAAAGGTACAGGTAACGCATGAAATTCAAGCGCCGGGTATTGTTGGAAAAGGGCCTGCTGGATATCGCGCCGCTCATAGACGTGATATTTCTGCTTCTTATTTTTTTCATGCTGACATCCAGTTTTATATTTCAACCCGGCATAAAGATCAATCTCCCAAACGCGCTTACGAGCGAAGTTATACAAAGAGAGAATCTTGTAATCGTCGTGACGGATGATAATTCGTTTTATATCGACGAAAAAATAGTTGAGCGCGATGCGCTTTCTTCGCGGCTCGAGATAGCCGCCAAAGAGAATAAGCCGATTCTTATCAAAGCTGACAGAAAAGCGTCGCTTGGAAAAGTGGTGGAGGTATGGGATTTATGCAGGTCCAAAGGTATACAGAAATTAAACATCGCCACAACCCCTAAGAGGTAACCTTGTTTAGCGACAGGATCTTCAGCTTATCCATTGCTTTTTCAACCGTATGGCACCTGTTCTGGATATGTGTTGTCGGGATCGCGATAACACCGAGTGTCCGTCCGGCCAATCTTCATCAGGAGGTTGGTTTTTTGGGGCCGATTCTGGAAAAAACCGCGTTTGATCTTTTAACCGAAAATGTTAACCCCCAGGCGGAAACGCTTTATTCAAGTTCCGTTTTATTTCAAGATGAAATATACCTGAAGCCGGAAGGGCCCGAAAGAAAAGTCCGGAAGGAATTTTTGCCCGGGGCGCTGTCGGACGGGTTTGTTTTTTTTCTGCGGGACTACGTTAATGATACGCGTGAAATCCAGCCGTATCTTGCGCATATCGCGGGAGTAAAATATGAAGGACCGGACCATATTGAGGCGCCGGGAATAAAAGGGCCCGCGGCTGACAGGGGGATTATTTTTAAACCGGGTTTACCGGATATTCCGGCCGGCCTTTACGGGGATAACAAAGAATATGCCGTTAAACTGAAATTTTTTGTATCCCGTAAAGGGCTTGTTTACGGCGTGGCGCCGGTTGTCTCAAGCGGATTTCCAGAAATAGACATGGAGGCCACGAAATCTTTGAAAAGATGGCGTTTTTCGCCATCCTCGGGGGAGAAGAAATCCGAATCCGATTGGGGCATTATCACGGTAATGGTTAAAACCAGATGAGGAAAGTGCCGCCTGATGTTGCGGCAAAAGGCATAACCTTTTATTTGAATCATGATTAAGCTGGATATTTCCGTCGCGTTGTTTTTTTATCTTTTTTTCACCGTAATATGCGTTCTTGTTTTATGGATATGGACAGAGAAAGATTCCGGGTTAGCCGCTTTTAAAATGAAAAAAGAAAGCGTTTGTCAGTGCTCGGTTTGTAAATATGTGTATGTAGATGTTAAAAATCAGGACTTTTCCAGGTGTCCGAGATGTAAAAGCATTAACGAAAAGGGGGTGCGGGTATCATGATTACGCAAATCGGCATAATGGCCGGGGAAATTTGGCATTATCTCGAGGATAACGGTAAAGCCGATACGCTCGAAAATATCGTGAAAAGCGGTGATAAACCGAGAGATATCGTTCTAATGAGCGTGGGTTGGCTCGCGAGGGAGGGGCATATAGTACTTGAAGGCGAGGCCCCGGATTATAAAGTTAGTTTACGCAAGTAGTCGCAAGCAGGAAAAGGGGGTAGTTTATGGACAGGCCGACAAGAAGAGAGGCTGAGAAAGTCCCGATCATAGCTCCGCTCAAGGTCATCAGGTATAAAACGATTAATAAACGTTTTGGCTGGTGGTCCGCGGTGGTTCTGCTGGAAAGTTACGGTAGGAAACAGGTGTGTTTCTACCTTTGGCAGAAAAGGGCCGAACAGTGGAAGAGAAAGCAGAAATTCGCCATACACTCACAGGAGGATTGGGAACTTATTTCTGACGCTACCGCAGGCATGATCGAGGAGTTGACTTAAAACGCGGATTGTGAATATGCATATACAGGATTAGATAACGGGTCCGCGTAAATCCGTTTTCCGGCCCCATATGCCTGTATTAAAGAACCACAAAATGAAGACAGAAATTGTATACACCGACAGGTATTATATTGATATCGGCGCGCATGTGTTTCCCACGGCAAAATACAGGCTGATAAAAAAAAGGCTTTTGACGGACATAAACATCGTAAATAGAATCGCTTTTGTCGAACCGCTCGCGGCTTCCGATAAAGATCTTCTGCGGGTTCACACAGCCGGTTATCTTGAGAAGCTGAAACACGGAAAGCTGACACAGGCGGAAATAATGGTGTTGGAACTGCCTTATTCAAAAAAACTTCTTGAATGCGCGATACTTTGCTCGGGTGGCACTATACGAGCCTCGGAAATAGCGTTAGAAAAAGGGCTTGGTATTCATCTCGGGGGCGGCTTTCATCACGCTTTTCCGGATCACGGCGAGGGCTTTTGCGTATTAAACGACATAGCGGTTGCCGTGAAGAAAATCATGGCCGAGAAAAAGGCGAAAAAAATACTCATAATAGATTGCGATCTGCACCAGGGAAACGGTACCGCGCGGATATTCAGCGATGATAAAAATGTGTTTACTTTTTCTATCCATCAGGAAAATAATTACCCTTTTCACAAGCCAAAAAGTGACCTGGACATAGGGCTTCGTGACAGGACAAGAGACAGGGGATACCTGGCGGAGCTTGAGAATAATATACCGAGAATAATATCCGATTTCAAACCGGACTTCATCATGTATGTAGCGGGCGCGGATCCTTATGAACACGATCGCATAGGCAATCTCGCGCTTACCATGAAAGGGCTTGAAAAAAGAGACTCTTTCGTTTATAATCAGGCGAAAAATTATCAGTTACCGATAGCGGTGGTATTGGCGGGAGGGTACGCTGTCAGCCAGGAAGATACGGTCGCGATCCAGTTTAATACGATAAAAGCGGCGATCAGAACACTTAATTAGGCAGTATGGAGGAATAGTTTGTTATGCCGAATCTCGCATCTTTCATATTCGCGATAAACTCGGTAGCGCTTTTTCTTGTAGGCGCGTATATTTATTTTACCGATAAGAAAAGCGCGCGAAACGCCATATGGTTCGTTTACAATATCCTGTTTTGCATCTGGAATTTCTGTATTTACATGGCAATGGATTCAGGGGGAGTTCTCACGGCGCTTTACTGGTTAAGGACCTCATTTGCCGCTCTGATTTTCATGATTCCCGTATTCCTGCATTTCCTGTCTGTTTATTCGGACAAGGAAGTATTCAGAAAGCAGGTCCTGGGCAAGGTCTACATTATCTCATTTCTTTTCTTCGCCGCGTCTTTTATCATTCCCGGTGAATTTATAAAAAGCATCTCAAGCGGCGCGTATTTAAAATACATGCCGGTACCGGGCTTGGCATTTAATGTTTTTACGGTTGTGGCGGCCGGTTTCACTTTTTGCGGATTTTATTACCTTATCCACTCCGCGAAATTATACATGGGTTTCAAGCGGAACCAGCGGATGTGGATTTTTGCGGGCATGCTACTGGGAACGACCGCGCCGCTCGGGTTTTTCCTGTCGATATATAGAATAGCGTTTTTTCCGTTCGGCATATTCTGCGTTATACCGTATCTCGCCATCGTGAGCTATACCATATTGAAGCACCATGTGTACGAGATGGAAATAGTTATAAATCGCACGGTTGTTTTATCTTATTCTACACTTTTCGTTCTTCTTATACACATGTTTATAGTGCATGTCCTGCATCGGATGGTGGGAATAGATTATTTTACCGCTTCGATTATTTCCGGAAGTATTGTGCTGATGAATCTTTTGTTTACGGCCCATTACGCCGGCCTGCTTAAATTGGGTAAGATTACCGACCGTATAGTTTATGACAAAAAGGTCAAGTATTATAAATTTCTGGAAAATTTCAGCGGCATAGCAAATGAAATAAGCGGCCTGGATGAACTTTCGCGCTACATACTGGATTCTCTGGTGGATACGATGGGCATAAAAAGCGCCTCTCTTTATCTGTATGAAGAGGATACGTCTGAATTCGAGTTATTCGCTTCGCGTGGGCTGGATAAAAGTGCCGGGGAAGAGGTAAAAAAAATTTCTATCGCAAGCCCATTCGCGAATTTTTTGCGCGATGGCAATATTTACGTGGCGAAGGAAAGCGGGGATTTTTCCAAAGATTACGACTTCGGCGAAATAAAAAAATCATTTGATAAAATTAACGTACAGCTTTCCCTGCCGCTATATTACAGCATGCCTCTTTATCACAAAAGGGACATGGTGGGCTTTCTGAATCTGGGTGACAAAATTGACGGCACCGCCTATACCAGAGAAGATATGGACATAGTGAACGCCTTTGGCAGGCAGCTCAGTACATGCATAGACAATGCCCGTCTTTATACCAGAGCCATTCGGGACGACCTTACAAAACTTTACAGAATAGGTTATCTTAACAGGCGTATTCGGGAGGAGGCGGCGAGGTCTAATCGTTACCGCAGGCCCTTTTCGTTCATAATAATGGATATAGATGATTTTAAAAAGGTAAACGATAATTTCGGTCATCAGGCAGGCGATGAGGTTTTGCGGAAGATCGGTGATCTCATAAAAACCGGAGTAAGAAAAGTAGATATTCCCGCGCGATATGGCGGAGAGGAATTCGCTGTCCTGATGCCTGAAACCACAAAGGCAAAAGCTCGCCTGGTCGCCGAGAGGCTCAGGAAGCACATAGAGCAGGCGTTTGAAAAAAACGAAAAACATTTTAAGATTACCATAAGCATAGGTGTTTCTGATTACAGGCCGGGGATGGAAGAATACCGGCTTGTAAAGGAAGCAGATGAGGCCCTCTATAAGGCCAAGCGCGAAGGAAAAAACCGGGTTTGCTAGGCGAGGGCAAAAAATTTGGGGCCGTAGTAAAGAGGGATTACGCAGCGTTCGCAACGCTGAGTCACGGGTTCGATTCCCGTCGGCTCCACCATGTGAGAAATCACCAATAGAAGGGGTCAGGCCTTCACATTTGACATTTAATATTGAAATGTCAAATGTGAAGGCCTGACCCCTTCTATTGGGTTAAAAAAAAGGTGTTACATTTTTGTGACAAATAAATTACCTTCCCGTGACAAACAATACATTATAACGTAGTATACTATGTGCCATGTTATTCAATAAAAGTCGAAGCGCATTATCCCGCGTAATATCAGCCGTCCTGATAAACGCATTTTTTGTGTCCAATCTGGCATGGGCAAATCCTTCAACTGCTGATTCTTTGGCGCCATGGATGAATCCATCCGCCAAAGCGGCAATGAAGACAAAAATGCTGGCTAAAAACGGATGTATTCATGTTGCACAACCCGGCTCTTTATATGAACATTTATTAGTGGGGCGTGAAGCCCTGGCTTGCCGTCTTCGTCACACAACATATCTCGTAATGCCGGAAATCATGAAAGATAGTCAAGCGCTACTCCGAGCCGTAACGTATCTTGAGAAAACAGGCGAAAAGTTTTACCGGATTTCCGGTAGAAAAGATGATCCCCCAACCTTTGACTCGGCGCGGGTTGTAGATGAATTAATGAATATAATGGCATTGGATGAATTTCCCATTGAGAGCTTAACCATCGAGGGCTTATTTGAGTATCTGAAGCATAATAGGCCGGACGTACTTGAGGCCGGGAAAACAGACGGCGAAAAAATGGCTATTCTGTGCCTCGCGTTTGCCCGAAAAAATCATAAAAAGAACTGTAAAAAATTCCTTACCAAATCATATCTTGGCCTCTTAAGGGTAGCATGGGCGCAAAACCTGATAAACGAAGCCCGGGCCCGTCTTTCCGAATTAAAAGAAGTGATATTGCCGCCCGGCAGGAGAACCGCGTTCGCTCTCATGGACAGCTCCGCAACGGCAAATAACCACAAATTGAGTGATAACAGATATTATGAATTGTTCTTAACTATGTTTAAACCTGTTATTGACGGCGCGGGGAGAAAGTTTATCGCTAAATGGGAGAAAGATTATTTCACACGGCTTTCCCGCATGTCCGCAGGAGAGTTACAGGAAGAGTGGGATAGGGTAAGCCTTTTAAGAGACAGCAGGAAAAGTGCCCCATTATATTGTCTTCCGATAAATGATTTCATATATGATGCGGCCAGCAGTTCTCACCCGGCTTATCTTGGCTTTGTAACAGAAACAGACTGGGACAGAAGCTATTCCGAAAACGAGAAAAGAAGAATTGTATTGGCTGCCGCCAAGATGAACATTTATTTTAACTGGGTATTAAGGCACCTGGATCCGGATTCGCCCGGTGATGCCGGGGCCATTTATCCCGAAGATGATTACAGCCTTGATTACATCGTTAAAAACTTGGCGTGCCTTAGAAGAAAACCAAGAAAAGTTTTTGAAAAACATGTTGTATGCAGAGCGCTTAGCAAAACGACTTATGACGAGGCGTTCGATATCCTGGAATTAAGGGGGCCATATCCGGAGCAGCCCAATATGGGGGCAGGACAAGCCGGGGGAGTTCAGATAGATCCGGGAGACAGCGAATGGGCCGCCGGCGGGCAAAACCAGAACGCGGAACCCGATGAACGCGATATAGAAAGTTTAATCAAGCTAACCTATAAATACACAAAGGACAAAGCGCTTGATAAAGCGCGAGAGGCGCTTGATAAAGCATGCGGCATGTTTAAAAAAGATCACGCAGATGACACAAATTACAAGGCTAAACGTCTTGTTGCCTGTTGTAACCAGTTTGCGTCGGCTCTTATAAAGAATGGAAGGAGTCTTGATGAAGCAAAATATATGCTCGAAAGGGCATATGACATATTTAAGGAACACTCCCACCGGCTTAGCGTAAAAAATGAGGCCAGATACATTATAAGCGGTTATAACAACCTTTCTTCGGTTTTTATAAAGAATAGAATGACTAATGAAGCGCGAGAGGCGCTTGATATATCGCGTGAGATATTAAAAGATTATCCCGATGCGAAGAAAATAAACAATCAGGTTGAGTACATTATTAGCAACTATAATTATCTTGCTTCAACTCTTATAAAGATGGGAAAACTTAATGAAGCAAGAAAAGATCTTGATACAACGCTTTATATGTTAGAAAAATATTTAGACGCAAATAAGTTGAAAAATCAAATTCAATATGCAGTAAGTGTTTACGGCCACCTTGCATCAACTTTGATAAGGATGGGAAAACTTAGTGAAGCAAGAAAAGCGCTTGATATCGCGCATAGTGTATTCAAAAAATATCCCGATGCGTATAATGTGAAAGAACAGGCTGTATACATATTAACCTGTTTTAGGCAATTCGCAGTGGCTCTTATAGGGGCATCTTTTAAAAATGGCGGGAAGGGGCTTGATGAAGCCAGGGAAAAGTTTGATATAGCACGCGTAATATTGGAAAATGACCTTGATTACAGTGAAGCAAATAAACAAGCCAAACACATTGTGAAAGGATATAATTACTTGTCATTTGCTTTCCTGAAAGCTGCCTTTAAAGTTGATAAAGCGTTCGAAGCGCTTAATTTGGCGTACGACACGTTAAAAAATTATCCCGATTCCAAAGATGCGGAAATCCAGGCGGCTTACACAATATCTGCATATATCCTCATTGCCTCAACCCTCATGAGTAATGGGGGTAGATTTGATGAGGCTATGGAAGCGCTTAATAAAGCGTATTGTACATACAGGGGATACTCCGAATCGGACAGCGCAGAAGAAAGGGTCGAAAGCATTATCTTGGCTTACAGGCGCTTAATGTCAAGTTATTTTGGCGAATCTAAATTAAACGAAATCCTGAAAAAATTCAATAATTTTTTTGACGCCAATTCCGAAGATATCGTGACGCTATTTGTTTTGGCGATTTTGAATCTAAAATTAAAAAGATTTAGCGAATTAAAAAGTTTGGCGCCTAAAATAGAGGCTTTATTCCCCACCGGCGCGAACACTGTGAAGTTGTCAAGGATTTTGGGAGAAATAAAAAATGCCGCAAATAACGACTCCGGACAATCTGGATCAAACAGGGGCCCAGCTGCCCGCGGGGAAGGACCCCGCGATTTCGCGCGGCTTAGCGAAAAAACGCAGAAATTGAGTTTCTCGGATATTATATTAGGAGATGGTTTTTACCCGGAAGCAAAAACAATAAAAATAGGAATTTTGTTATATTCATTAGGAATAGATCCGAACCGTAAAATCGAGGATGTTTTTCGTGATGCCTCGATCGAAGCGCATAAGAAGAAAACATTGCAGGAAATGTTAGTGGACGACTTTATAAAAAGTTTTTATTTTGGTTTCGGCAGAAACATGAATAAACTTCATAAATATGGTGATAAAAAAGGCGAATGGGAAGAACTTATAAAAATCCGTGATTTTTTTAAGGATGAAATGGGAACACGAAAACCCATAGACAAACTTAACGAGTATTTATCAAGTGAAAATCCCGAA
>Ga0180432_10003893_pt1 | contig 20917 bp, 19 predicted proteins | sample SS_ome_10_FD_132414 | JGI IMG/M metagenome (GOLD analysis project Ga0180432, IMG submission 132414) | Hypersaline lake sediment archaeal communities from the Salton Sea, California, USA - SS_1_MS_2 metaG | ecosystem: Environmental > Aquatic > Non-marine Saline and Alkaline > Hypersaline >...
AATCAATACCCATTGGGAATGCATCGGTCTTTACAATCCTGTCACCTATTGCCAATGCACCCATAGAATGTTCGGTCCCTACGATTCGTGCTGTGCTGCTTAGAAAATGCCTTACATAATCGTACGTGTGAAAACCTATCAAATCCGCACCAAGCAAACCTTTGAGGATTTCTTTACGCCAGGGCAGAAGACGAAACAGCTCAAAAGAAGGAAATGGTATGTGAAGAAAGAACCCGATTTGGGCATTGGGCTGCTTTTCCCGTACAAGTTGAGGCAGCAGCATCAACTGATAATCATGAACCCAGATATAATCACCCGGCTTGGCAATTTTTATAACCATCTCACAAAATGCTTTATTAACGTTTCTGTAGTCCTGCCAGTATTGCTCTTCATATGCAGTATACAAAGGAAAATAGTGGAAAAGAGGCCATATTGTTTTGTTGCAGAAGCCATGATAAAAATTTCGAACATCCTTTGCAGAGAGAAAAACAGAATGGCAGTTATGTTCTTTCATACTTTTAACAATTTGCTTTTTTTGCTCCCCTGAAATTTTATCTTTTGCTATGCCAGGCCAGCCAATCCACTGGCTTTGATGAGAGTCACGAAACGAGTCAAGTCCCGTGGCCAAACCACCTACACTCGGCTGAAAATTCAACTTACTAGCACGTTTAGTTACACTGACAGGTAACCTATTTGAGATTATTAGTAATCTACCCATTTTTCTAATTCCTTCTTTGCTTTGAATTATACCCTGTACTTATAAACAATTCCATCATCTTTCACTTTACAATCCTATATGTTGGGTAGGCATAATTAACTTTTCCCTCTCTTTCAAAATCATCTAAGATCGCACGGCAAAGCAAATCGGAAGTTGTTCGCCTTTTCCTAGACTCCGTTAGATAACGAAGTGTCAGCTGTACACCACTGTCTTTGATGTCAATATAAACTATAGGCGTCAACTTCTCGTAACGGATCATATAACGACTCGTCATTTTTCTAATCTTATTTTTAACAACATCCTCCATCCCATCAGCTTGTGTCTGACCATGATTGAGCATGATTTCTTCGGCCCGTTTCCAGTCGCTCTCGAAGGTAACCAGAATCTTAATCTCGTTCCAGATGAATTCAAAACCACGGCTATAGTTATAATTTTCTTTTTTGAATACAGCGCTATTTGGGACATTAACAATCCTGCCGGTACTTTGGTCAGTTTCAACCCAGTTGCCTATTTCAAGCAACGATGTCTGAAACATTCGAATGTCTATCACATCTCCTTTTACGGTAGCCAACTCCACTCTATCGCCCACTTCGAAGGGCCGGCGTACAAGTATGAAGAACCACCCCGCAATGGAAAGAATCGGCTCCTGCAAAACCAAAACGACTCCGGCACTTATCACACTTAGAAAGATTGTGATCGAACTAATGTTTTGGACCCAGAGGAAGATAATGTAGAGGATAATTAAAACATTGAGAACATAAACAACGTTTTTTCTGGTTAAGTGTTTTAGCTTAAGGTCATTAACTCGACGATTTATAATACGAACCAGAATAAACATCGATAAGTACCCGATGAGTATAATTATAGCTGTTTGGAACAATTTTTCATGCACGAGATTTGGCTGGTCTTTAATTTTTGATTCTGCGATAGCTGCTCGTTCCTGGGCCAATTTCAATTCTTCTTGTGCAATTTTTGTTTTTTCTTGAGCAGCCAACATTTTCTGTTCAGCAAGTTTTACTTTTTCTTTAGCGGCTAAAGCTTGCTTCTCTTTCTGTTTTGCCTTCTTGACGGCCTTTTCGACTTCTGCTTCGCTCTCAGCGGCCTCATTTATAATCTTAACTTTCTTTTTAGCTGCTTGAGCTTCTTTGAGTTCTTCTTCTGCCTTTTTCTTTTCAAGTTCTACCGCTTTTTGCTGAACCTCCACTTCTTTTTTCGCTGCTTCCACTTCGGCTTTAGCTTCGTAAGCCTGGTCTTTTGCCTCTTCAACTTTTTCTTCCTGCGATGTTACTCCCGAATTATCTTTGGCATTGTTAGCTTTTCTGTCATTACTGTTAGAAGAATGCTTAATTGCTGTTCCCGTGTCAGTCTGTGGGTTTGCAAAATGGCAAGAAGTGCTTAAAAGACTAAGAAATGCAATAACAACAAAGGTTTTTATACAGGTTCTTGTTTCCATATATTTTTCCTTCAATTATAGTTGTAACCACAGTTTTCTCATGCCAGAGACTACCATCTCGGTAGATATTGTGCCGATAAACAGGCCATTTATGCGAGACAAAATATTAATATAACGTTCAAACACATTTTCCTTGCTGCCTTTCAGGCGATCTCTGAATAACTTAAAACCCATAACAATCAGGAAACTAATACATAAACCGAGAAGTAAGATAGATATAGATAGATATGACCCATGTTTCTTTCCTATTAAAATAGCTTGTGTAACTGTTCCAGCGCCAATCATAAATGGCAAGGCAATAGCAGAAGGTAGCTCTTCAAGGCTCCCCCTAAGAACTTCTGTAGCTCTGTAACCTCTGGTCACATACTTATATCCCACCATAAAAAATATTATCCCTCCAAAAATTCTCAATGCCTCCGGCCTTATTCCCAAAAAGTCAACTAGGAAACCTTCTCCTGTAAGTGCAAATATGCAAAATGAAATGAGCGAAATAAAAGAAGCCCGAAAAAGAACTTTTACAAAAACCCGTGATCCTAACTCGTCCATTATTCCCATCAAATAAAGGCATAATGCAAAAGGGTTTAATATCGTTAGAAACGACAAAAGAGATTTAACTATTGCATTCATATAATGCCCTAATCACTGTTTCTTTACTTGCGTTCATACGGTTTTTTCTCATAGTTTCGCAGTTTCTTTATATAGTTATTGGCATACCTATCGCCGGTTCTGCAATGGAGGATTCAAAAAGTGAGAACGTAGCACATCCGACTATTTCCAAATCAAAACCTCCAAGAGGTGCAAGTACTGTGGCGACAGCCGCTACTTTGGCTGGCTCGTCTGTGGGCGTTACCGCAATAGCTACTCGGAGTAGTTGTGAGTTTTTGCTTATTATGTTGACACATATTTAGTCCTAAAACACCTCTGATACCTTTCTAGCAAATCTCTACTTATAAGGATTCCATCTGCCTACAAGCCTTTCAAAATCGGGTAATGGGAAATTTTCTTTGAAAAGTCTGTGATACCATAATTCTTTCAGTGAGTTCAGGTAATATCCGCCTTGGGTCTTTCGTGAACTTTCGTTGAATTCGCTGCTGTTGATTTCTTCCGCTGCAATATTATCCATAAGACCATCGGTTCCGGTTCCGCCGGAAAAACGAAGTTTTTCGCGTGAATATATTTCTTCGGGGAGCATATCCTTAAAAGCTTCACGCAAAATCCATTTTTCTACGAGTTTGCCATTGCCGACATTATGTATTTTCCATTGAACAGGGATTTGCAAAGCCAATGCTATTACTTCGGTGTCTATGAAAGGAGTTCTGTAATTAATAGAATTGCCCATCATCGCACGGTCGAGACGTTGCACAGCCGTGTTGTAGGCAATCGCAATGAGCTTTTCCATCATCTTCAAACGTTGCGCTTCTGTCGGCAACTTTTTAAGGAGATGATAGCCGCCGAACAATTCGTCACCGCCTTCACCGCTTAATATGCAGTTTGTATATTTGGCGGCAGTGGCTGAAGCAAAGAGATTTGCTATGGCTCCACTGACACAATCTTCATCGAATGATTCCAAAGTATAAACAGCTTTTGGGATGATGTCCTTTATTTGCTCAGCGTCAAAGATGAAAATCTCGTGCTTGGCATTGAGGTATTTTGCCATGATCTCAGCGTTCTTCAAATCCGGGCCACCTTGGACGCCAACAGTAACCATCGGTAAATCAGGGTTTACCTGGTGAGCCACAGAAGCAATAATAGAACTGTCAAGGCCTCCGCTCAACAAACAAACTCCAACGGCACCATCTTCCATTCGCCTGTGAACCGCATCAGTCAGGCATTCGCGAAGTTTGTCAGCAGCTTGGCTGGCTGCCGAGGGCATCTGTACATTAGGGTAGCGTGAGATACATCCTGCTACGCCGGCACGAGTGGAGAATGTAGTGGCTGGGAGAAGTTCGTGTAGTTGGCCAACAACACCTGTCAGTGCTTTCATTTCCGAAGCAAAACAAATAGAGCCGTCTGTGGTTTTACCGTAATATAATGGCCTGACTCCAACGGCATCTCTGGCAAGAATCACATCTTTGCTGTCATAGACCGCGCAGGCAAAAACACCTTGTAAAAAACCGCTGAAAACGCTACCGTGTTTTTTGTATAACTCCAGAACCACCTTGGCATCTGAGGTTCCCGCAGTCCGCTCATTATATATTTCGCCGTCGAATAGCACAACGATATCGCCGTCTACAGCAAAGCCGTTTCCCCTCGCCTGGGACAAATCGGATGCAACTACACCGCCGCAAATGCCATCTGCCTGGTGAACATTCGTATTGTCCGGGCCGCGATGCTTTATCTTGTTCAGCATCTGCTTTACGAGTTCTTTTTGTATATTAGCTCCAAACGTACCGGCTATTCCTGCCATAACTTCTTATCCTTTCTTAAAAATCAAACCCTGCTATGATTTATTGTTTAGTTCGGCCTTTCACAAAATCTGCCAAATCAGATATGGTCTTTATACCGAGGCGAGTCGCATGCTCTTTTCGCATTGTAAGTGTGTAAGTATTATTAAAGCCAAGCGGCTTTAGCCAAATCATATCGTATCTTTTTGCAAATTCTTTTTTTACAATGCCGTAAGTTTTCTTAGGATCAGACTGGACATCGGCTTTCAATATATTTACCAAACCTGTGCCTGTATACTCTGCGTAAATGTCGAGATCTCCCGCTTTGAGGGCATTGAAACAAATAATTGTTCCGCCAAGGTTGAGTTTTCGCACAACTTTGATATTAGAATTACACTCTATCAAAATCACTATTATCTCGCCAAGTATTTCCTGCTCTGTAAACTCTTTGCTGCCAACGGTAATTAGCCCGGCAGAGCCGTCACCGGCTTCGACATTGGCCTCAATAAGCCCCGCCTCTGTTAGGAATTGCTTGGCAACGTCGTGGGCCTTTAGCCCCCTTTCATCTACTTGGGAATTGAGTTTCTGCATAACTTCATTGGAAAATACACCTCCCAGCCGATTCAAGATATTTTCGAGTTCAGGCAAACGAGCCAGTGTTTTCTTCCTGACCAACGGGGCAGCATAATATGGTGGGAAAAAGTTTTTGTCGTCTTTGAGGCAAAACAAGTTATAAGTCGGAATACGCCCATCGGTAGAAAAAGCATCTATCACGTCTACCGTTCCATTAGCCAGTGCTTTGTACATCAGACCATCAAGCATCTGTTTCGGCTCAGAGGCAAACCTGAAACCATAATGATTGGATAGTCCGCTGTATCCATCAGGACGAGTCAGAAATTCGGCACCAAAGGCAATTCTAAGTCCACCCGATGAGCTTTTCTGCCGTGTTACTGCCAGCAAAACTGCAATAACTACAACAATGCCAATAAGTATCTTTACACGAGCTTTAGTGCTCATTGTTTAATCGTCCTTTCTACCCGTATGTTTTCAAAGAATTATCTGGCATCTTTTTTTGTGTCGGTACTTCGGCCACTCAGCTTTTTCGTAGCTTCATCCAGAAATGGATGTTCCAGATTTGTACCGGCAAAAATGTTAGAGGACTCCAACAGTGATTCATAAAATTCTGCTCTGATGGCAGCAAGCTTTTGGGCGGAGATATCCTTATCTCGATTTTTTGCTTGGTTTTGGCCCATTTTAGCCATATGGCCAACGATCTCTCTTGCCTTTCTTTCTGCATCAATCGCGGTTTGAATACAGGAGATGACTATTTTCTTGACCTTGCTTTTGGTCCAGTAACGTGTTTCACTCAATTCATCTTTGCCTACTACAGTATTTTCCAACACACCGAGGTATCTATTCAAGTCCATCAACAACTGAGCACATTTCTTGAGAATAATGGCAGGTTTGTGTCGAGCAACATTTGGAACTTGTCTTACAAGTATTTTTTTGATCCTGGCCTTTGCAACCTTTGTTCTTTGGTACAACACCAGGGCACGAAGCCCTGCCGGTATTGAATCTATCGTACTCCAACCTGATCCATTACAGAGGTCACACTTTATCAGGCCAAGACTAAGGCAATCGGTACATACCATTTCGTGCTCTATATGTCCGTGTCCATCACAATTCTCGCACGTTACCCGACCTTTTTTACAGAAAGGACAGGGAGAATGTACGAACAGAGCTATAAACCTATCAGTCATTTTTTTACCCATAAGTTCGACAAGTCGTCTCGGCAAATCAGGCGTGCTGCTCAAAATGTGGTGTGCCTGTCCCTTGGCAAATAGGCTCATAGCTTCCAAGCCCTTACCGCTCTTTAATTTTTCCACGATAGCATGAACGAGCTTTTCGACTCTGTCGTCAAGAGAGGCCCCTGCTTGGTTAATTTCTTTATCGGCAGAATCATTACTTTTCCTGGCCATATAGTGTCCTTATAGCTGATTTTCTACTCCGGCTCGCAAACCTTCCGGTGTTAGCCATTTTCCCACAAGGCCCAGAACCCAATCAAAAAAAAGTGCTAATGCTGCGGCAGGCAAGGTTCCGGCTAAGAGGTAATCAGGCCGAATACTTCGCAGGCCCTTGATAATAAGGTCCCCTAAGCCCCCGGCGCCGATCAACCCACACAAAGTGGCAACACCAATTGTCCAAACGGTTGATATACGTATTCCAGTCATTATTACAGGCAGTGACAACGGCAGTTCTATAGAGAATAATATCTGCACTGGTTTCATCCCCATACCTGTTGCCACTTCAATAACCGATTTATCTACCTGCCTGATGCCCGTATATGTATTACACATAATCGGCAGTAAAGCATACAGTATGAGAGCTACCATAGCTGGTACCGTTCCGATGGTTGGCAGTGAAATAATCGCAAAAATGACAACAATAAAAGCAATAAGTGCCAAACTCGGAACGGTCTGAATTATACCTGTCAAGCCCATAATAATTGAGACCAGTTTGAGATTCCGACTTTTGGACAAGTAAACGCCTAAAGGCAGTGCTATCAAAACTGCAACCATCATCGATAGGAATACGAGGTAAATATGTTCATAACTGCGGCTGAGTATCTCAGGTCCTAGTTTCTGTAAAAATGATATTAGCGTGCTCATGTGGTCCCTCCAGTTTCCCCGAGTATACCTGTGATGGCTTTGAGAAGTTTGGTCTTTTGTAAATAGTCAATAAACAAGCCTTTCCGATAGACAGGCAAAGCAACCTTGCCGCTTTTTTTGAACATATCGAGAGCCTCGATAAGGGAACTGTTGTCCCTCAAACATAACGGTGGTACAGAAGATTCATCAGAAATTGGTTCTTGATTTATTTGTGGCACAATAGTTTTTAACGTCCTCGTCAACAGAGACAGTTGGAATCGATGCTGGCCAAGAAACTGGTCTACAAATTCGTTAGCAGGATTTTCAATAAGCTCAGCCGGTGCCGCAAGCTGCTGCAAGACTCCGGCATCCAATAGAGCGATGCGATTCCCCATCTTAACTGCTTCAAATACATCGTGAGTTACAAAAATAATTGTCTTTTCAATCTCCGTTTCCAGCTCAATAAACTCATTTTGAAGCTGTTCACGGGTAATTGGGTCCAAAGCACCGAAGGGTTCGTCCATTAAAACAATTGGTGGATCGGCTGCCAAAGCTCTTACAACACCAATCCTCTGCCGTTGTCCACCGCTGAGTTGGGTAGGGTAGCGGAGTCTGAATTGTTCAGGTTGCAGACCGACCAGGCTCAAAAGTTCATCAATACGTTTATCTATTTTGTCCTCAGACCATTTTAGAAGTTTGGGTACCACAGCGATATTTTCTGCTACAGTCATATGGGGGAACAAACCTATGTGTTGAATTGCATACCCTATTTTACGTCTTAGCTCGATAGTGTCCTGTTCCATAATATCGATATCTTCGATGAGTATACGACCTTCTGTAGGCTCAATTAACCGGTTAACCATTTTCATAGTAGTGGTCTTGCCGCTGCCGCTGGTTCCTAACAACACAAGCGTTTCCCCTTCTTCTATTTCTAGTGAAAGGTCGCGAACAGCTTTTAAACCGTTAGGGTAAGTTTTATTTACATGATCAAATTTTATCAAAACAGGCCTCTCTTAAATTTTATCCACCTCAAATATACCGGAAAAACCATGGCCACAACCTATGCCCTGTTGCAGATTCATAATCAGATGGCGGAGAGCATATCCCAACTGAGGTTCAATAATATTCTCTCGCGGCAGGCCCAGACCAAGCCAACCTACACCTTCAACAACCAGCTGCATGCGATCCATCATCTCACGAAGAGCAGCTGGGTATGATGCAGGTATCTCACCCGGCTTCTCAGTAAAGCTGCGTTGCTGTTCATCATATACCGTGATAAGCTTTTGTGTATATTGGATAAGAGTATTCCAACATACCTGAAGGTGTTCTAAATGATTGTTTACAAAATCGAAATCTTTTTTAGGAACATAATCAACCATCAGAGAGCTTAAATCTGTTCGCATATTTGCCTCGTGCAGAGAATTAACCGCCTGACGAATAGGCTGGGTATGTTTGTTATATTCGGCCGTATCCATATGTCTGCCTGTGAATATGGAACGATCAAAATAAGTCAACGGCTTGATCGTAACACCTGCTCGTTTACTTGCCTTTTCGATAACCTTCTCAACCTCCTGGCGGCTAATCAGTCGCAGGTTCAGATGCTGAAGTTCACTTCGTCGCTGCTCTCTTTCTTCCTTATCGTAAATATAAGAAACGACATAATCCATATTACAGTTCTTGGACAGGTTGTTCGTCCAAAGACTTTGCCATTCGTAAGAATAGCGTCCCAGCCAATCGCAGACAATAATACAATAATCCTTAGTTGCCTTGGCAATATCCGACAAAAGACGTACCAATGTTTCGAGGTCATTATGGTGCGAAGTCGCACCGTATGAAGAGAAATGGAGATCGTAAGGCTCTTCTCCTTCGTCTAAAGGCAGGCCTTTAGTAAAATCGGCTTTGGCAAAAGTGATCTTTGGGTTCCTGTTATAAAGAGCTTTGCCCTGAGCAATCAAATCCACACTGAGGTCAATGCCTTTATAAAAACCCAGAATCTGTGGGGTCAGCAGGTTTACTTCGACTTCTTCAAGATCGGGGTCACGGTCTCGGATGCCTCTGAGCAGTTCCAATCCATCGGCACTGCCGCAACCCAGGTCCATAACTCGCAAGCGTTGCATCTTCAACGAAGCTCTTTCGATAAGCTTTTTTAGATGGGGGTACAGAAAATGCCTGGTAATTTCGTCTTCCCAGTAACGCCGGACATTATCATATTTTCCTATGAGCCCTGTTTTCTTGGCGTAAAGACCGCTCTTTACCGCTTCACTGTAAGCATACATCTGCTGGTTTTCTTCTTTGTCTAACATTGTATTTTTCTCCTGTTATGATAATTGGGGTATTTCCCAAGTGCTGTTTTTGGCATCCGGGAATCCTGGTAAAATTCCTGGAATCTCTCTGGCAATTTCCTGCTGAATTTCTTTGGGAAGTTGCCTACGTGGTTTTTTCATAATTTCCCGATATCGCTGACGGGCTGCATACAAAGCCCCGTTATCTTTATCTTCCAACGGATAGCGTACATATACATTGTCCCGCGTTGGCAGCGGCAAATGGTACATAAATGTTTTGTGATCTGTTTCCATTATCTCACGGACTTGGGCTAATACTGCCTTGCGATTCTTTTTGCAGATATTAGCTTCGGCCAGCATAGATTTGACTATGCCGATATGGTCATTGTCCATAACAGCCTGTTCAGGGCAGAAGACATTAGTACGCTCAAGCAAACCAAAGGCATAGTGGATATATTGTGCTCCACTCCGCGGCACAGAAGTCAGCGTTATCAATTTCTCCGCTGTGGCCTGTATACCTGGAACATCAATATCGCCTACACCTGCTGTTGAATAGCACGGCAAACCGTAAAATCGAGCCATTTGTGCACAATCAATGTTATAGTGATTAAACTCAGGGGCACCATACATGTCATTGAGATTATCAAGTCTTGATCGTACAGGCACCGCACCATAAAGTACCGGAGCACCTGGTGAAACAAGCTGATTTAATGCTACTCCTGCCAAAAGTTCCGCGTTGATTTGAGCGACCATACCAAATTCATCGAAAGAGCCGGTAGCTCCGCCCATTGGACAACTCGAAATTACCACAGGGACTCGGCGTTTTGATATTTCGATAAGTTTGTCGGCTGTATCATCTACGACTTGCAGCGGGCTTTTAATAACGCATGTTATAAATGACAAAACAGGCTCTTTCTTAAAAGCACGTTCACCACCTGCGATAATCTGGCCCATTTGAATAATATCATCCAAGGCGGCGAGGTCTGTAAGGCCAGCTTGAACGTGTTTTGTAATATTACTCAAACTGGCAAGAAACTTGTTTACATCTTTGTTTTCACCGGTAACCTCTGTATCACGAATATTTACACAGCGGATGAAAAAGTCTAGATGCTCCAGGTTTTCACATAAATGTGCCGCTCTGCATAATCGTTCAACCGAGCCTTGCTGCCGGGTAAAGATTGGCATCTTCCCATCGAAATCCACATCCAGCCAGATATTGGTTTCGGAACCGCTACCGAATCTTACACGCGGCTCATAGGCATCGAGGATGAGTCGATTCTCCGGACTGCGAGCACCGAGTATGATTTTTGACGGAGCAGTCTTTAGAATCTTGTCGATAATAGCAGAAGATATACAGATGCGAACACATTTGCCTGCATCTTCTACTTTAGCACCAGCGGCTTTGAAAATCTTAGCAGCCTGCTGGTTGTAACACAATAGCCCCGGGTCTCCTAAGAGTTCTCGCGATACAGAATCTACAAGCTTTATCTGACTGTCAGTTAGCCGACGGAATGGATTTACCAAAACTCCCTTCCGTTGCTTGCTTGAAACTTTTTCTTTGGAACAGTTACCAAGTTTTTTATTGCTTATCATTAAGTCTCCAATCGTAGCCTATAAACTTTATTGAATATGTTTTTGTTGAGAGAAAAAGTGCGTCTTGCTTAGGAACATATTTGATTAGAAAATTTAGAACAGCCCTTATCGCAGGAGGGTGCTCCATAAATTGTTCATTGGTTCCATACTTATTGATAAACTCCCCGCCGTACCATTTTGGTTTAAGTAGAACAGAAAGATAGACTCTTTCTTCCTCCCTGTCGATTTTAAAGGCACGCTGATTGGACAAGAATTTCTTGACCTGCTCATCTAATTGCTTATTAAGTCTGTGACCGTAATATGGCTCATTGCGTAAAGGCGGGCCGGAAAGACTTGCCTGGGACATTGCTAAAAATACTCGGGGCTCATCAAATTCTTTGCTGAAAAACCTGCGTTCAACTTCCAGCAGGTTAAATTCCTCATCCATAACGATAAATTTGTGTTCTTCCCATTTTGCTGTTCCAATTCTTGAGCGGGGTGGAATATGTCTGATACTGGTGGCAGGCCAGAAAACACGCAGAATCCTGTATGATTCAATAGGATAATTATCTATGATTATATCCAGTAGTTTTATGTTATATGCATTTAGCCAAAAAGCGATTCTTTCTTCTTCAGGCCAGGATTCGTATATCTTCTGGTCAAATTCATCGAATTGCTCCAAAATTTCTCTTATCTTTGTTTTTTCGCTCTTTAGCTCTCGGTAATCAACCATCCCGTCTTCATCGACAAAGTTTTCAAAGATGTCGGCACACTTATCATGAAAGGAAACTTCGGTAGCGGAATTGATTTCATTAGGTTCGTTGACGTTTGGCTCGACTTTTTGGATTTTTACTATGTTAGGTTCAACTATGTTAGGTTCGATTATATTGGTTTCAATTTGATTAGGTTCAGCTATTGGTGGTTCGTGTGTGGGTAAAGAAACCGTCGGGGGTACAGTTTTGGGCTGTTGTACTTTTGCAGGTTCAGTCTCGACAAACCTGGTCTGTTGTTGCTCTACTGGCTGGCAGCCAATAGAAAACAAACTGCTTAGCAAAATTATATAAACTGCGATCAGAACATATCTCAAATCACACAATCTATGTTTTCTCAATTTCATAATACGGCCATCCTTTCCACCGGCACTTCAGTCAGTATTCCATAGTTTTCACAAATATACCCCGCAGTAGTTTCAACCGATTTCAGCAGCGACTCATCAACTGCCCGGCCTTCTTTATTAAGAGCTTCGGCGAGTATCTGTGCAGCTAATCTGTCAATTGCAAATGGGTTCTTTCCAACAAGAAAACTGAGGTCGCGTTTGAACATAGGCTGCTGCTTTATATCCAGACACTCGCACCGTTCGGTGATGGCGTACATATGCAGCACATGGATTGTCTTATCCCATTTACCATTCATAAGTCCGATTGTGTAATCAACCATTCGAATTGGCAGAATTTCGGCGCCTCGCTCCCAATCGGTAATCTCTTCTCCGGACAGTTTAATTGCACCTTTTCCTACAGTACAAACGGCTTCACATTCAACACAGCCAATGCAGCTTTCTGTATCAACTGTTGGGCAAATATCACCTTCGTTTAATTGCAAGGCATTTTCGGGAAAACTTTCTACGCACTTTCTGCAATTTACACAAAGTTCAGTATTAAAATGCGGCAGTAGCGACTGGTGCATTCGCAATTTGCCCGTCAAACCCGAACATCCCATTGCGATGCTTTTGACGCAACCAGCCACACTGGCCAAGCCGTGCGGTGTCAGGTGAGCGTTATTAACTACAAGATCAGCAGCTGTAAGACCACCAGCGGCGTAAAAATCATTAAAGCGGTTAACTCCATCAAGTTCGAAACTCTTTTGCTCAGCGACAAATTTAAACTTTTCTGGCTTGCTCGTTGAGGGCCGGTCGAGCACCACAAAAGAGGATCCGAACTTGCCGTTTTTAGACCAGCCATGCTTTCGAGCTAATTGATGATATTTTGATATGCTACCTTTTGGGTTTTCTCTGTGTCCTCGAGGACCGGAATAAGCAACTGTTGTACCGCCGCCAACAATACCCGATGCTCCTCTTTCGCTAAGAAACTTGGAAATGCCCATAACATATTCTGGCCTCATTCTTGTGTGGCAATTTGGCTCACCAATATGTACCTTTAACAAAGCCTGGCCTTGTATAGGCCCTTCATGCACTCGTTGAACCGCTGTGTTCAGTACATCTCCTACAAAATATGCTAAACTTGTGGGGGCATTCCATAAATCTAAATTCCTTGCCTCAATATATATGATAGGCCATGCTTTTTCTGACGACCTCAGCTGGTCGGGTATTTGTAATGGACTTATTTTTGATATCACTACGACCTCTTTTTCTTTATTTTGCCCTTCAGTTTCTTGCGTATATCCGATATTTTCTCTATTATAGTCGCGATAAATCCCAGCTCCCAACCAGGATTTGGATGCTTCATTTTGTGCAGCCAAACTGCCAGCATCAGCCCGGCCATAAGGAAAAGAAACCAAATGCCTAAAACTACCCCAAATCTACTCATAACCCATTCACACTCACAATTTTAATTGTCGCTAATATTCTTATCCTATAATTTCCTCCTTGTTTCTAAGCTTTAGTAGCGAAAAATGTACAATCAGAAACACAATAATCAACACCATCACTACGGTACTAACCGATAGCCACGGTATTTGTACCTGTGGTATATCTTTGGTAACAGCCTCTGCTGCCAATATATAAACAACCGTTGCAGGAAGCATGCACAGAAGCAACCAGAACAGATAAGTCGAAATGTGAATCTTTGTCAGGCCAAAACAGTAGTTGAGCAAATTACTCGGAGAGAATATAAGAAGCCTGGTTATTACGACAATAATCGCTCCGCGTTTTTCAGTAAGATGGTAAAACCTGTTGATTTTTTCGCTGCGTAAAAACCACCGGCTAACTGCATCCCGGGCAAAATATCGTGCAATAAGAAATGTTAGGCACACACCTATTGCCGAAGAAATAGTAACGAGAATGATTCCCGCGACCGCCCCAAAAAGCACTCCCGCTGTTATAGCCAGTGCCGATCGAGGTATTGCTGCCATCATTGCCCCTACATGGATAAGTGCAAATGTTACATAACCCGGAGTGCCTTGGGCCTTAATCCAATCTTGTAGTTCTAACAAGCGATCCACAAGGCCGAGTACCTTTACTAACACTAACATAAAAGCAAGAAAAGAAGAAAGCAAAATGGGCAGCCACCATTGACATGACATGGCTTCTATATTTTCTTCCTGGAGGCCTCCCTTATTTTGCTCTGTTTTTTCTGGTAATATTTTCATTGCTTCTTTTTTTGTTCGAGCGTATCAAATATACTTCTGTGTTTTGCTTAAAAGCCTTGCAAGTTTCATTATCCCACATTAAGTTGCCACCAACCAATTTGCCCCTTATCTTGTTAGCTTTACCCCTATGTTTCTGGCAGACACCAAACTCCTAGGTATGTTTGTTCCTTTTGTCAAAACTGGTGCCTGTAACAACAAAACACTTACAGTTATTGCAAATTCGCTCCATTGCTTACTTAATCCAGTGTTTTAAACCTCAAATCACAGTTTTGTTTTTTGTATAAATAATTTCCAGATGAACTCAGGTAAAAATTATTCATCAGCTTAACTCTTGACCCAACATAAACCAACTATATCGTTCTGCTGACGCCTTTATTCTTTTTTCACTGTTTCATTTTGAAGTTGTGAATCCTTCTTAGGCACCGTAATCTCCTTGCCGCAATTAGGACACGAACCTTTTGTGCCAATCAATTTAACCCCTGCACCAAGCTTTGCTTCGCAGTGTGGGCACTTAAATTTAATTGTCATAGCGGTCATTTGTTAAAGCTCCTTTCTACAGTGTTAGATAAACATTCGATTTAACCACATCGCTTTTATGTAAGCTTGCTAAGCCTTTCCTGTTGACTTAAGGTGTTTTTTGTCTTTCTAAGACCAAGAACAGACGCTTTTGCCTGGGTGCTGGCAAAACTTCTTCTCATTTTCTTCGCAATGTCGGCGGTACTTGAGTTGCGAAAGTTTTTCCTCAGGCGTCTGATTTCTTCGCTACACCAATTCTTTCGACTCCTTTTTTGTTTTCTCTTGGCCATCAGTTATTCTTCTTAAAAATCAATTCCAAAGTTTTTTCTACATTTCTATTTTTGGGTCACAACAAATCTTTAACAATATCAACAGCACTTGCAGCGTCAGCAGCATAAGCATCAGCACCAATTTTGTCGGCATACCCCTGCGTTACAGGAGCCCCTCCTATCATAACTTTTGCCTCAATACCGGCATTTTTAAGAGTTTGAATGGTTTTTTCCATTGCGGGCATAGTCGTTGTCAGAAGTGCACTTAAACCCACAATCCGAGCACCAGCAGCTTTTGCTTTAGTAACAAAATCCTCAGGAGAAACATCAACACCGGCATCGGTAACATCAAAACCAGCACCTCTGAGCATCATGATAACCAAGTTCTTGCCGATATCATGAAGGTCGCCCTGAACGGTGCCCATAACAGCTTTTCCTATTGGTTCTACACCTGCATCTGCCAGCTTTGGTTCAAGTATCTCCATCGCTATTTTCATTGCGCGAGCAGCGATAAGAACTTCAGGAATATAAATCTCATTCGCTTTAAAGCGGTCTCCTACCACGTTCATGCCGGCAACTAAACCGTCGTGCAAAATACTATCTGAAGGCAGCCCATTATTAATTGCAGCTTTAGTTATATCTGTCGCTGTTGCCTGATCTCCATTTATAATTGCCTTACTTAACGCTTTTAGTTCTACCATTTACTAACACCTTAACTTATATTTTTCATTCAAAAGTCAACTCAGCTACGCAACTGAATTTATGTCTAAGGTTTCTCTTGCAGAAGTGACTCAACTGCCTCGTCTCTAAGGTTACTCTTAGTCGGTTCAACTATTTCCGGAAATGCCTCCAGTATTTGCTCACGAATCCTTGAACCCAAACAACTCCTGTCGTTGCTGCCAAATACTTCCTGTACAACCGCTTTGGCTCGTGACAATGCGTCGCTGTTGGGTTTAAGTTCTTCCCTCTTTTGGCGGTTGGCCAAACGTGGTACAAAAAACTCGTCCTGCATATGGCGAACTGTGTGATGCTCCGCAAGAAAGTCCTTGGCTGGTCCTTTTTCTATCATCAGATCTACTGCCAATGTCTCATCATTAACTTCTATTCCGCGTAAGACACGCTGGCACATGCCAAGTATTTCATTATCCATAACAAGTTTCTCATACGATACGGTAAGGTCTTCTTCCATAAGACCGGCGATGTCGTGGATATAGTTGGCCCCGGACATTGCCACCAGCAGACTCGACATCGCACTTTCGTAGGCCGCCTGTATGTCTACTTCTTTTGAGTCCGAGGTTCCACCGGTCGAATAAAGCGGAATTTCAAAGTGTTGGGCCAATTGCGATACCGCTGAATTTATCATCGCCCGCTCTATGGGGCCGCCAAGATGGCTCATTGTTCTAAGGTCTGTAATAGAGCCGACACTGCCGCAAATGCCTGGGACACCTTTGTTGACACATTGCACCAGGGCTATACCGGCAAGTGTCTCTGCTATATGCGTCAAGATATTACCCGCAAGAGTAATCGGCGAAGTTGTTCCACAAATAGGTTCGGTAGGCACCACAACAGGCAAATCCTCACCTGCCAGGTAGCAGGTCATCTCGCCGTAATGTTCATCAATCTTAAAAGGACTTATAAGCAACGTAATGAAAGAGATAAACGGTTTTTCACGAAGTGCCTGAGGACTATCTGCGATTAACTCGGCCATTCGTACAACTTTTTTGCAGCCGGTGAGTGAATAAACCCCTCCCATTACATGCTTTGTGGTATTGTCCAGTGAATAGAAGAAACGGTTTGCGTCTATATGGTCCTTGTGTTCAACCTCTTGTGGGAAAACATTAATGGTAAATAAATGGATGTTCTCCAGGGTATCAACCATACGTGCATTGAGAATCACATCTTGTGTTGTGGATGGTCGGCGGTATCCGGTATCAGGATCAAGTACGTAAATGGCCGTACCGCCCGTGCCATAGTGAACGCGGTTCTTTTCAAGAACCACGTCATTTTTACCATCCCGGGAATATAACGTTACCGAGGATGGATTTGAATCGATGGCGTCTTCAACCATTCCTTTGGGAAGTCTAACTATCTTGGTCTCAGAGTCAGTCAACGCCCCAGCTGACTTAAATGCCTCAAATGCCGTTGGCGAATTGACCTGCATTCCCGATTTAGCCAACAGCTCAAATGCGGCATCGGCTATTGTTCTTATATCATCATCGTTTAAGGGTTTGTAAAGAGATGAACAAAGCCCTACTTTCTCGGCGTTTAATTCATTTGCTACAGTCATTATACCTCCAAATCATTGTTAAAATCTATAAGTACTCATCAAAGCTAAGGATACATTTTTTTGTGATCTGCGTAATTAGCTCCGTACTCATAATAACTTCACAATTTCTTAACTTGCGATTCCTTTAGTTTATTCATCAAAGCATTTTTCTCTATGGGCGTTAAGATAAAGCTTCCTCGGGGCAGTCGCTTTATTGCATGGGCAAGGGCCATTTGATACCTGCTGCCGACTACTAACAACGGCACTTCGTTAAGCAGTTGCTTCTCACAGATTTGTTTGCAAATGGCCAGTGCAAGTGCTTCTGTGCCTTTCCTCGCAAAAACTATTATTACTTGAAATGAAAGGGCTGCCAGGTCAGTTTCATTTGCGAAAGGCCAACCCTCAGGGGCCTCTATCCAAAGCCGATCAGGCATATCTTGACGCAGTTGTAAGACCTCTTTTGGTTCAGCATTCACAAGCAACACAGTGTTTTGGTTATTTGTATTGCTGGTATTGGCCATTTTTATTTTCCTTCCAAACTCGTAAGTATTTGCTCAAGCCTTCCCGCAAGCTTATTGCTATCCTCAGTGTCTTCAACAATTGTTGTCTGTTTCTGGCTGGTCAGCGTTTTACGAACCGCCTCGTCGTTTAATTTGCCTAACACCACCACGAGAGTCTGCTCGTCAATGTCTCGCACATTAAGGACAAACTCCAAAATATCGATATTTGCATATTTACAGTCGGCTATAATTACGCCAAACTGTTCGTGTCGCAGTTTATCGAGAATGCCTTGAATGCTATCTCTCACCAACGGAGCTAGGCCAATGCCAAAGAGAATATCGATCAGGCCTTTGTTGGCATAAGTTCCCAAAACAAGCACTGCTTGCGATTTCATTACCTGCCTCTTACCTAAAATCATTATTTTTTGAAAAAAGGTATCTTGACTACACACTAACACTTATAGCAACCGGTATACCAGACTATTAGTTATTTGCATAACTCCATCATAAAGCGATAGTTATATAAATATCATTTCTTGCAAGTTAGTTTTTCGAGCATAATGAAGCCTTATGGATGGCAAGAAACGTGCACTATTGGTACACGGCCTGGGATTAAATGTGATTTGGGACGCGTATTGGTACACATGCGAGGAATGTAATACTAGCTAAAATGCTTTATACGCTTTGAAAAACCGATAGAATGATATATTTACATCCAATTGGAAAAACGTAGTTGTCTATGACTGTACCAATCCTGCACTATTTACTTCTAAGTTGGGCTGCCATTAAGTTTTAAAGCAATAGCTAAGACGGAAAAACTAGCATGCTCCCTGACCAATTCCATAGGATATCTTTCGATTTGCTGTATCGTAGGAAAGAACAGGCAATTTTAGTCGATACCACAAGAACAGTATCTGCCTGCTGTTCCGGCTGCATTTTGGATACATCTAAAATCCCAAAAGATGCTGAGTCTGATGACTGTTCCATAGAATTGTCGAAATGTATGCTTATTGTGGGTATATTCTTTGGTTTTTCCTTTAGAATTGCATCGCCCAAGAACTTAAGCAGGTAATTCATTGTGCATAGTTCGCCATAATCTTTATCGTCATCAACTTCCATTATAACAATATGTTGCCATTTCTCAGGGCTGGAACAAAACAGAACGGGAATCCTTTTAGCTCGGACTAACTGCAATCCAATTTCACCAAAGACACGCTGGCTGATGTTTGGAAACTGGTAAGAATGTGGAATAATAAAAAGATCGAACATAGATTCCAGTGTATTGGCGATTTTGTGTGGGCGTCCGCTTATATAGTTAATCTCCAGCTTATCACCTTTTGGCAACACATTTCCTAAAATCTCTCCAATCACCCTGCAATGGGTCTGTACTTTGCCTCGCCCGTATTTAATAAATTGCTCTGCCGTAAAGCCCCGCATCGACAGGCCGGCAATCGGATCGCGAAAACGCAATGAGAAAAAGGGCCTTGGCTTACAACCGAGTATGGTTAATTTAAACTCTGTTTGGCTATGCAGCATCAATGCCAAATCAGCGATATGTGCAGGTTCATCAGGCGGCATTGTGAGCAGAGCAGCCTTAATGCTTTTATGGTCTTTTTCCTTATTGCCCATAGCTTCTACCTTGACACAAGGCGCCTTCTTTAACCATCATCACTACCATATTAACCAAAAATCTAACTGGGTATTTTTATTTCCAAATATCTTTGTAAGATTGCAAAAATTCGTTATTTTCTTGTTTAGTGGTAGATGTTTTTCAATCTGTCTTTCGACAAGAGAATCTATATAATGCCAGTTCCTGCATATCCTCAACCGAGTCGGTTTCATCAACAATCTCAACACCCAACAGAGTTTCCAAGGTATCCTCAAGTGTTATGATGCCAGCGACGCCGCCATATTCGTTCACCGCCAGAAACAGTTGCTCTCGGCGTTTGATGAATGTCTGCAGCACCTTGGTCAGCTGGGCCAGCTCCGGAACGGAATGGAGCGGCTGAGCGAGTTGGTCCAAGGTGATATCCAACTCGCCTTCTTTTAACATCCTGAATAACTTATAGCGATGGACTATTCCTTTGACATCGTCAGGCGAATCTCCGATGATTGGGATCCGAGCAAAGCGAGGCGGGCCTACTTCGGTCACTTCACGCACCGTTTGATCAGCTCGAAGTGTAAAGACGACAGTGCGCGGGGTCATTACTTGTTTGACAATGGTCTCGCGCATGGCTATGAGGTTGCGGAGAATACGAGATTCGTTCTTATCGAGTGTACCTTCTTTTAAGGCCAAGTTGGCCAAGCCCCGGATTTCCTCGCGGCTGATCTTCGCTACTAAATGATTGTTTTTCGACAGTCGCTTGGAAACCCAATCGCAGCTGACCACTACTGGCCATAACAGTTTGATAGTTCCATTGATAGCCCAGGCTGCAAAAGGTGCGAGTTTTTTTGCATGCATCGCTCCCAGGGTCTTAGGAATTATTTCAGAGATGAACAGAATCAGCAGCGTTACCATGAAACTGACTACAGCAATCCAGGCCTGTCCCCAAATAAGGCTCGCCTGGGCTCCTACGCCTGCCGCGCCAAGTGTGTGGGCGAATGTGTTCAAGGTTAGTATAGCAGCCAGAGAGTGGCCGATATCGTCTTTCATTTGCTGAAGTTGTTTGCCAGTCGGGCTACTACGCTCGACAAGCACCGCGATGTATGATCGAGGCACGCTTAGTATCGTTGCTTCCAGTAACGAACAAAGGAATGATATTGCCAGGGCCAGCAGGAGATAGAAGAATAGAAGAAACATAAGTGTTCCTAACTGACTTTACCACTTAAACTGACATTTCCCATTTTCACGGCTAAACAGGGCTAAGCTTAAAATAGTTATTTTCCTCATAATTTGCATCCTTTCATAACATGGACAATAATACTGGTTCTTATCAAATCGTCCGATAGCCTGTATCACAACTGCTCAATTACCGCGACAGTTCC
>Ga0180432_10003895_pt1 | contig 20911 bp, 29 predicted proteins | sample SS_ome_10_FD_132414 | JGI IMG/M metagenome (GOLD analysis project Ga0180432, IMG submission 132414) | Hypersaline lake sediment archaeal communities from the Salton Sea, California, USA - SS_1_MS_2 metaG | ecosystem: Environmental > Aquatic > Non-marine Saline and Alkaline > Hypersaline >...
ACGACAATCAACATTGAGAAAAAGATCAGAGAAGAGTTGAACAAATGTAAGAATTACAAAAGGGAAACCTACGACGAGGTTTTAAAGAGATTAATTAAAGACAAAGCAAAATTAAAGAGGGATCTATAAATGGCAAACCAAAACCCAACAAGGCCACAGGATATTGATAAGATCATAAGTCAGTTGTTAAATCCAAAGGAAACACAACAGCAAAGAAATGAGAGGATCAGAAAGGAGGTACAAAAACTTTTACAACGATAAAATGGGATTTTTTGATAATTTAAAAAAAGGTGCAAAGAGTTATGTTGATCAATACAAAAAGACATCAGCAGATAACCGAGCATACAGAAATGAGGTGAATGATGCAGTTAAGAAAGCCAAAAGAGAGGCCTTTAAAAAAGAGGCAATTAAACAGGCACAATTGAGAGCAAAGATCCAAGCAAAGCAAAAGTTTAATCCAACTCAACAAGCATCAGGTTTGGGAGGAGGAATGAGTGCAGAGGCAAGAGCAATAATTTATGGATCAGGATTTGGATCACCATCATTGCCAAAGGAGAAAGTTGTGCAAAGGATCGTGCAGAATAGATCAGGAAAGAAGAAAAAGAAAGGATCAAAGACAAGAACAATTGTAAAATATGTTGAAAAGCCAAAATCTTCTGATCCGATGAGAGATCTTTTAAACTCATTGCCTGATTAATCTCCACAGGAAACATACCTTTTATGTGTAATTCTTAACCCTTATTTCCTATGGAAACATTTAAATAATTGTGTGTATTAGATTTCTTAACGAAAAAGGAGGGTTTAAAGAAAGTGTTTGGGCGATTGTCAGGCCTTATACCCCATCACAACCCTCTTTTTTTATGATACCCTCTCTCCCCATCATTTCTCATGGAAACTGTATGGTTATAATTAACCATATAATCTATACACACAATTTTACTCTTTTAGAATGAACAACAATGTTTAAATATGAAGTTCATGTTTAACCCCTATGGTAACCCCTAAAAAGAGATGTGAAGTTGATGGTATTTTTGATCTTCTTAAAGCAGGTTTTTCAAAGAAACAAATTAAAGAAAAGTTGGCCATAAAGGATACAACTTTGAGTAATCATCTTCGGAGATTAGAAGAAAATAATAAAATTAAAAGAGTTGGAAAATATGAAATTAGAATTATATCAACTTCACCTTTGCACCCTACGGTAACTAAAAACAAACTTCACATTGGATTTAATAAAAGAGGACATGCACACAATTTTGTAATTCATTTCTCAAAAAAAATTGATCTTTTAAAATTGCCAAAAGTAAGGCAGGACAAGGAGTTGGGGATCATAAAAGAGTTAAAGTTTGGATCGTTGAAATTTGTTAAAAAAGGATTTACAATTTGGATCAACAAAAACAATTTAACTTTTTACTCAAACAATTCTTATTACTCAAAAGATGCTTTGCACTCAAAATTTTATGCTTTGAGAGATGCAGATACTTTGGCAGAGAATTTGATCATAAAATATGGATTTCCAAAATACTATGGGATAGAGATTTTTAGAGAACATTATGGCCTGATCTTCAACAAGTTTGCACAATGGTTAAACAAACAAGGAAAAAAGATGTATGTGCAGGACAAAAAAGGAAAATCAATCTTATGGGTTGATAAATCAAGGAAAGATGACATTGGCCTTGAAGAATTTGAGGCAGAAGATCCAATAAAGATAAACAATGCAGATACTTTTTTTGATAGTCATCAAAAGCATGGGTTTAAAGTTGATGCAGATTACATCCTTAAAAATAAAGAAAAAACAGACAAGAAGTTGCAAGGCCATGATCAAGTGATTGAGAAATCCATGCAAGTACTTCAAGGATATGCAGAACAAATTGCTTTACATTTAGAAGTTGAAAAAGAGCAATTGATCACCCAAAAGAAAATGCAGGAAATGTTGGAAAAAATAAGCACACACACAAAATCATAACATTTATAAACTTCATTAAACTAAATAAAATAAGATAAAATGAAGATAACAATTGATGGCAAGGTTTGTGAAGTAAGTTTTTGGGGTTTTTTTAAAGGATACATTCTCTCACAACTTCTTGTTTATGGAGTTTTGATCTTGATCTTTTTCTTAATAGGAGTGTTTATCGCATGAAAAAGAAATTAAAAAAAATTGGATCTGATGGCCTTATGATCTATTTCACAAAAGAGGAGATTGAGATGTATGGATTAGTTGAGGGAGATGTAATTGATCTTGATGATATGTTGATCCAAGAGAGAGGTAAAGACAATGCAAATTGAGATCACAGAAAAAGAAAAAACTGCATTAAGTATCCTTTTAGGATTAAGGCAGAAATTTGCAAAGGAGAAAAAATCAGATCAAACTTATTCTGCAATTGAGTTGCATAAACTTTTTACTGAATTGATTGGAAAGATCAACAGAAATGAATTAAGATATTTAGACACAATAACTGTTGCACACACTCCTGAAAAGCCAAGAGATGAAGTTTGGGGAGAGATTGATGATGCAATTGAAAGATCAAAGATCAAAAGATATGATTGGAATAAAGTTTTTGGAAAGAGTTTAACCCAAGAGATCCTTTACATCAAAAAGAGTGGCCTGAATGTTGATGAGGCATTTAAGAAATTATCCCAAGACAAAAGAGTTTTGAATTTTATTGATGATCACAAGAGAGAAAAGAAAAAGATCCTTGAAAACTTAAAGATCTCTGTTCATGCAAGATTTGGAGAAAATAACACAGCAAAGAAAGTGATGGAGGATCAAGATGACGAAATTGAAGATTTCAATTGAAACTCACAGAGATTTTGATAATCAATCAGAGGCAAGAGATTATCTTAAAAAACTAATTGATGCAGGAGTTTTGTTTATCCATTCTTATTCTTTAAACAGCAAAACAAGGATTGATGTTAATGAAACAACTTATTATCAAACACAAGCAGAGGCAAAGATCGGATTAAAGAAATTTGTTGATGCAGGGATTTTATATTTGGAGGTAAAAAATGATTGATTGGTTGATCTTTGTTGTGTTGGGAGTTTTGGTTTTGGCAAGTTTTCTTGATCTAAAATACAAGGCCGTGCCATCTGTACTTTTAACAGGGATGATCTTTGCAGTTTTACTTTTGAGGCCTGATAATTTATTGTTTGGGATCATTGCCTTTGTTTTTGCAATTATGATCAGGGATTTGATCTCTGATGTTGCAGGTATGGAGTTTGGAGTTGCAGACATTAAGATCCTTGTGATCATGGGATTGCTTTTAACAAACTTTGCAAGTTTAATGATCATGATCATCATGTTTTTGATTTTCCAATTTGCATACACAGTTGTTTGGAGATGGAAAGTATCAAAGACAGAAGAGATGCCATTTATCCCTTGTTTGTTGGCAGTTTATGTTGCATTGATCCTTGTTGGAGGTGTAGCATGATGACAGTAAGAGAGCAAGTACTTTGGCAAAAGTACAGAGAATTATCAAAGAAAAAACTCATTTCAATTGATGATATTCATGATCTTATGGATGCAACAGAAAAACTTTTAATGAATTACAGAGAGGCAGTTGAGAGCCGTGATAAATTCAAAGCACAGATTAAAGATCTTAAAAAAGAAATAAAAAAAACAAAAGGAGGTAAAAAATAAGATGAATAATTTTGTTGGATACTTTGGGATCTTTACAATTGTTGTTATGTTGTTGTTAGTTTGGTACTTTTATTTAAGAATAAGGAGGAAAAAATAAGATGGGTACAAATGAAGTTTTGGGATTGAGAAGTATTGCAGATTATCAAAAGAAAGGTTTTGGAGAACTAATTGGCCTTTATTTGAGAGAGGCATGGTACTTTGAGAAACCAATTGAGAAATTGATCCTTGTTGGATTATGTCTTTTGGGAATGTGGAAAATCTTTGGATGGATCTTTTAAGATGAAAAAGATTGAGATCATCAGGGGGATCATTGAACTGTGGAGATTGGAGGAGTTATCAAAAGATAAGGCCTTTGATTTAATTAAATCTGTTATGGAGAAAACCACAACAGGATCAAATAAAAACTTTGAAAAAAGAGAATAAATTAAAGGAGGTAAAAAATGGGAGAAAAAGTTGAATGTGAAAGATGTAAGGAAACAATAAACAGAGATAAGGATCTGCATGTTAGTTTGGGAACTCACGACGGAAAAAAAGTAAGACAGATGGTTTATTTTCATTTCAATTGTTGGAGGCAACACTTTGAAGAAAAGACAAGAGAAAAAGCAGAGAACATTGTTAATCACATGCAGGAGAAGATGATGCCAATTGCAAAACAGATGACAGAGAAGTTAAAAGAGGCAATTGATAAGGGTGGCCAACAAGTTGTACAGTTTTAACAAAACATTTATAAATATAGTGTGTGTGTAAATAACATGGTTGATAAAGAGAGTGAAAAGCAAGAGGTTAAAAAAAATACCTGTTCAAAGTGTGGATCAGGACAAACTTATGTTAGAATAAAAGAGGGATCTCGTGTTTGTCGTAGTTGTGGCAACATTGATCCTATTGAGGATTAACAATGGCAGTTGATATTGGCCAATTAAATTTTTTGAAAGGTGTTGGAATAGGCAACATCGGTTTAGCATTACTTATTTTCTTTTTAGCAATTTTAATTGTTGGAATGATAGGATTTGGAGTTTGGTTTTATCTTCAAAAGAAACAACTCAAATATTTTATTCCTTTGTACAAGATGATTGGTGCAAGGCCAATTAAGATTGCAACTTATAAAGCAAAAGATTTCAAGATCGGATTTGCAGGAGATAAACTTTGGTATGTGCCAAAGGCCAAGAAATACATTGCATGTGGTACAATTCAAACTGCACCAAATGAATATCCTCACTTTGAGAGAGAAGATGGGGAATGGATCAACTTTGGTTTGGGGGATATTGATGCAGATATGAAACAGGCAGGGGTTAAGTATGTTCATAATGACATGAGATCTCAAAGAATTGCTATAAGTAACCTTTTAGAGCAGAGATTTAAAGGAAAACAATCTTTTTGGGAAAAGTACGGCCATTTGATCACTCATGCCATCTTTTATTTGATTGTAATGATTGCAATGGTTGTTGTATTTCACCAATGGGGAACAATAGTGGATAAAACAAATCTTCTCTTTGATAAAATTGTGGCCTATGAGGATCTTAAATGCCCTGCAAACACAGGAGTTGTACCTGCATTGGTATTCTTTGCATTAAAGCCATTTAGGAGGAGAAAGTAATGGTTGAGGTTGCAGTTTTTATGAAAGGATTGGGTGTAATGATCCTTGTTGTTTTGTTTTTGGGAGGTTTGGGATATTGGATGATCACTTTAATCAAAAAAGTTAATCCTGATCTCAAATATTGGTTTAAGTACAAGATTTTAAGGAAAAAGTACAATGAGCAAGATGTTGCAATGCTTTTGGAGGATTTGGAGGAGGGAGTTAATGAGGGAGAATTGTTTAAGGCCATCATGTTATCAAATAAAATAACTCCTGATCATGCAAAAGAGTTAATTTACATTTACAAAGAAATTAAAAAAATACAATTGAAAGGAGGTAATGCAAAATGAGTGATCTTGACAAATTAATGACAAAATTAAAGAAAAAAGAAGAGCCAAAAGCCGAGCCATCACAAGATCTTGAAGATGATCAAGATGAAGAGGATGAAGAATACCAAGAGGATGAGGAGGACTTTGACGACGAGGATCAAGATGAGGAAAGTGAAGAGGGAGAAGAAGAGGCAGAAGAAAGTAAGCCAATTCCTAAACCGAAACCTGTAAAACCCAAAAAACATGATCCTGTTGATCCTATTCCTGCAAATGTTAATGATCAACATTCAATTGAGAGTGAAGTTGCCCTTTTACAAAATGACGGCATTTTTAGAAGAGAGTTACTTTTAACCTTGAAAGAGTTGGTTGATGTTCATAAAGTAAATACTCAAACTCTCCTTGATATAAAGAAAAAGTTTGATGAGGCAGATGGCACAAAAAAATCCAAGTAAGGAGTTTGAAGAACGAAAGGCCTTAATAGATCTACAAAAATCTTGTGATCTTGAAAAACATCAATTGAGGATGAAAGAGTTGGAGTACATGAGAGAGAGTGATCTTTTAAGACACAATCAGGAAATGGAAAGACAAAGGATCAAGAGTGCCGAGATCAGAAAGATGCAGGAGAGGAAAGAGTTTGCAAACATGAGGAAATATGGATAAACGGAAATTTTTTACTTTTTTATATGTAATTCTTATAATCGGAGTTTTGCTTTTCATGGTATGGTTTGTATCATGGTTAAAGAGTGAGAGTGCAATGTGCATGAAATCACCCATAACTTATTTTGAAGAAAAGAACGAGGGTGCAAGTTGCAGTTGCTATAAAGACGGTGTAAAGTGGCCAAACACAATAAGCACAGGCCAAAATGGTGTTGATCTCCCAAATTCAATAAATTGGGATGATATTGTATCCAACGATTTAAATAATACTTCTCCTTAAAATCATTAACAGATGCGAGTGGATGCACTCCTCCCAATATTGCGAGGCACGGACATCCACTCCATTTTGGGTTTTATAGAAATCTTTTACATTTCCAAAAAAGAGGTGATCTCTTTTCAAACAAATAATTATCTTATAAATCTTTGGATATTCCCTTAATTCTCTCCAAACTCTTTGCCTCATCACTATGGAGATAAATCTCTGTGGTTGCAAGGTTTGTGTGGCCAAGATACCTTTGAATATCACGAACTGATGCACCACTCTCCTCCAATTCTGTTGCACGAGCATGTCGGATCTCATGAGGCCTCACAGCATGATCAAATGCCTTTTTACTGTACTTCTTAATTAAAGCCCAAACTTTCCATTCATTCATCTTTGCAAACAAAGGGTTATCCATTGCATTTAATTTCTCAATAATATCAGCAGGTTTCATGTGAGGGGTTAAGATCCCTTTATCAAAATAGATCTCCAAGATTGACTTAACGGCCTTTGGATGCACAACAACTCTCCTCTCTTTATTCCTTTTTCCAATGATACTAAACTCACAGAATTGATCAGGATCATCAAACCATTTTGCCCAACTGAAAGAGTTTGTTTTGATTGTCAGGATCTCCGATCTTCTCAATGCACCATAATAAATAAGATCAAAAACAATCCCATCTCTTTTCTTTTCAAGGTAAGCACTCTCTCTTATCTTATGGATCTCAACTCTTGATACAGGCCTGATCAATCTCCTCTTTTTAGATCCTGTCTTAACCTTTGGCAGATCAAACTCTTTATCCTTTTTCAAAAATTCAAGGTATGATTTGAGGTAAGCCCTGCAAACAGGATTGTTATTTTTAGATTGTACAAAAGAGTTTATTGATTTTTGTGTGCATGGGAGATCCATAAAATATTTGTGGTAAGTCAGATAATGATAAACCGATTTGTCAGAAAGGCCTTTAATCTTCTTCAAGTAATTAACATATTCCTGCAATTGATCACCCATTTTAATCTCCAAAGAGTTTCCAAAAACAGTTTGCCGAGCAAATTTTTGGATAGCACTCTAATTCATATTAGAGTGATACAGGGTAAGTTTAAATATTTTTGGTTGATCTATCCAATACATTAATTACATTGATCAAACTGTTTGTGGATCGTTATCGTGTTTTTGAGTATTTATCAAAAGATCACAAGAGATTGTGTGCATTAAATTGATCCACTATCTTTCTCCTTTGCTTTCCTCTCCCAATAATAAGATGTAAGTTTATGATCTTCTCCCATCTCCCTCAACTTCACTCTCAATTGATTTTGAAATGATTGAGGTTTAAGGCCATGTGCAAGAGCAAAGCCATCAACAAGAGTACCATTCTTAACCTTTCCATCTTTAAGCATGTTAATCATGATCTCATAAGGATCTGTCTTTTTATCCTCTTCATCAATGCCCATCTCTTCTTTTGCAACTAAATTCCTTTTACGATCCTTAACCTCCTGATACTTCAACTCTGATGCCTCTCTTAACTTTGGAAATTTGAGGATACCTCTGAATGTGGTTAATCTTGTGTATTGAGGCCTTGTAATTCCTTTCTTGATCCAATCTCTTTCAATCTTCTCATTTGTGGCCTGATCCCACTTATCTTTAACATAAATTGTTTGATTAGGGGTTTGGATTACAGCAACACCTCTCCTCACAACTGTGATCCTTATTTTACACAAATTCTTTATTTGACTATCCAAAGTTTGAAATTGTGGCACACATGCAATAAATAAATTCCTGTGATCTCTGTTCATGTTGATCATCTTCACAATGTCTTTTTGTTCAGTATCATAAAAATCTCTATTAAAAGTTACATTGATCATCTCATCACCAATCCCAATTGCCTCCCACTTATGCCAAAATCTCTTTGTTTCTTTTTTTGTATAAACAAGAGAATGATCCCAATGGAATTTATATTTTTCATGATCAATCTTTTTAAATTCACGAGCAACACCTTTTGCCAAATGAATTGCCAAAGTTGATTTTCCCAAACCTCTGTTTCCCTCAATAATAATAAAACAATCAAATTTGTTTTGAAGAATACGAACAATCATGGAGATCATTTTGATCAAACTCCATTGCATTACAACTGTCATTTAACCTCCATCCACAATACCCTGCATGATCTTATCAAGATCAATCTCCTCTGATGCCCTGAAAATAAGGTTTGCATTGTTTAGAGGGGTATTTAATTTATCCTTAATGTCTTGAAGAATATCAAGGATCTTATCAAACAATTTCTCATCAATATCAAAGATCTCATCATGAGTTACTGCATCCTCTTTGCTTTCATAAGATTTTGATAAAAACTCACTAATTGTTTTTATCCTCTCCTGCAATGCCTTGACAGATGGTTGATCCTCTGTTTTCAATGCAAAAAGAACATTCCCAATCAATTGTTTTAATGTTGAATGAAATCTTTGCAAGGCCTCAACTCTCCTCTTTTTTATGTCATTATCTGATAGCATCTGATCCTCTCCAAGATCTTCTGTACCAAATTGAGAAATAGTATCAAAACGATCAAGCAAAATCAATTGCCTTAAAATTTTTAATTTTGTGTATCCATCAGCAACATTCCAATTGTCTGTGCCAAGATTGATCTCTCCTCCGATTTTATCACCACTCTTTTTAAAACTCATATTAAAAATAGTGTGTGTAATTTTATAAATCTTTGGATTAAACAAACATTTATATATTTATTATACATGAGTTATACATGGCGAAGTTATCTCAACAATTTGCAGAAGAGAGGGAGAAATTACAACAACAGAGGAGGCCGACGAGAACTCAAAGAGTTGGCCAACAACAAGCAGTACAAAGGTACAATTTAGAATTAGCAAGATTTGAGGCATTAAAAGAACAAGCCAAAAAAATTCAAGAAGAAAAGTTTAAAGATCAAGTTGTTGAAGTTGATGAGAAATTTAATATTTACAGGCCAAGAGAGTACTCTGCAAGAGATTGGGATCGTATGAGCCAAAGGAATAAAGATGCTATTATGAGGCAATGGCAGAAAGGCAGAGGAGAGGATTATTATTACTCAAAAGGTTATTTGGTGGTACATTCAACAGGCACAAGGAAAGTGCAAAAAACAATCCCTTTTACTCTTGAAGATACAGGAGATCAAGATTATTCTTATAAAGATGTTTATGAAACCTTATCACCTGAATTAAAACAATTTTTTGATACTCCTGATGTTGTACTCCAACAAAAAGCAGAAAGGATTGAAACAACAAAAAAAACTATTCAAGAAAAGTTATCTTATGCAGATCAGAAAATTGCAGAGGCAAAAGCCAAATATGAAAAGAAAAGGCAAGAGTATCAGGATTGGTGGAGTAGGAAATCATCAAAGTACAGATCAGATCCAAAAAACAGGGAAAGAAGAAACGAAAGAGAGAGAGATATGGAGAATGATCTTGAAGAAGAACAGGCCAAATGGCAAGGTTATAAAGAGGGTTTGGGTAAGGGTTTGGGTGAGTTAGGCCAAAACAAAGATGTTCAATTTTCAGACATTGAAAGATATGCATGGGATGTTGCAGATTATGAAGAAAGAAGAGAAGAGGCAAGAAACGAGCAAAGAGATTACGAATACAAACAAAAACAAGAAATTAAGAAATTAGAGGATGCAGGATACAAACCCTTTGTAATTGAAAAATCTTTTAAAGGAAATCCTGAAAGTGTGGAATTGTCTTATTACAATGCACAAACAGGTGATTGGAAAAAAATTACAGAAGTCAAGACAAAAGGCAAACTTAATGTGAAAGATCTTGAAAAAATTGGTTATTCTGATCCACAGCAAAGAACTCTTGAATTTGCAGGGAAAGAGTACAAATTTACATCAAGAGTTGGAATTTACAAAGAAAGTGATGGGGATATTGTAACTCCCTATGGAAAAACAGGATTTACAGAGCAACAACTCATAAAACAATCACAAGATCAAGCATACAAAGATTGGCAATCAACACAAAAAGATAAACCAATTACATTGCCATTTAAGATGATCCCTGCAAAAGATCTGCCTTTTGGTTATGGAGGCCAACAAACTATCATGACAGACGGCATGGGAAAAGAGATCAAACCATCTGTTTTTATTTCTGAAAAAGATTATTATTTGAATGACAAAAAAGATCCATTATCAAATCTTTTGGGTAAAGGTTGGGATAAAGTTAAGCAAGGTTTTAATTGGGTTGATGAAAGGGTTAATTGGGATTTTTCTTTGACAGGATCTCCATCAATGCCAAAAGTAAGCATAATCTCTTTTGGAAAGAAAGACGAGCCAAAACCAACAATTTTTGACAAAGGAATTGAGGGATTGGAGGGTGCAGGACAAAGTGTTGAGGAGTGGGTAATTGGAAAAGATAAGATCCAAGAGTATGAGAGTGGCCTTGAAACAAAATACCAATCTCAATATCAATCAGCATTTGAAAGTAAGTACATGAAAGATCTTATTTACAATCAAACTGATTTTGAAACAGCATCAGCAGATTTTATGAAAAGTGATGAGGCAAAGATCATCACCAAGAAATATCAAGAGGAATATGCAACAGGTTACAAAGAATTGCAAACCGATGTTAATTTTTGGAAAGGTACAGCAGGAGGAGTTGCACAAACAGGAATTGGTTTGGGATCTTTTGGATTAAGTGCAATTAAATCTCCAACAAGAACAGCATTAACTGTTGGTGCAGTTTATACAGGGGTGGGAGTTTTAAAAGCATTGCCAACATCTGTGAGTTTAGGTTTGACAGCAGGATTGGGTGCTTATGGAACTTATAAATTTCTTGATCCTGAAAGCACATACATTGAAAGAGGAGGAGGCCTTGTAACAGCAGTTATATCAGGATCTGTTTTGGCAAAGGCAGGTTATCAATATCTTAAATCTCCTGTTGTAAAAACAGTTGCAATTAAACCTCCAAAGGCATCACTCAAAGCATCAGAGGTGATTGGAAAAGATGTGAAGATCATCACAAATCAAGGTACGGTAAATAAAGTTATCTTTGAAAATCAAAAACTCTCACAATTTGCACAAGCAGGGAGGAGAACAGTTGTAACAACAAAATGGAGAGCATTGACAAACAAATATTTGGGTACAAACTTAAAAAACATTTATGAGGGTATTCCAACAGCATCAGGAGGTACAGCATACAAGATTGACAGTTTGAGGAGATCTTATACTGTTCAGGCAAAACCAAGTGGTTATCAAAAGGCCTTGAAACTCTTAAAAGATTATGGATGGAGTGATGCACAGGCAAAATCAACTTTGAGATATTATGCACCAAGAGTTACAGAGCAATATCTTTCAAGAGGTGTTTTGACAGTTAAAGGATCAAAAGCAGTTGGAGAATTTGAATACTTAACAAAAAGGCCAATAATTGATGTTGATAAGAATTTGGGAATAAAAACAAGAGGAGGTGCAACAACAAAGGACTTTTACGATGTTGAAAGAAAACTTTTAAACATCAAAGGCACAAATGTTGTTTTTGAGGAAAAATCTGCAATATCTTCTGTTTTAGATAAAAGTGGCAGGATCAAAGAGTTTAAGAGTTTTCAATATTCAAAATCACTCAATGTTGGAAAAGCAACAGATTTACAGAAAGGATGGTATTATAAGAAAGTTGGAGATCTTGATGTTTTCAAAGAGGCACAATTTAAGGATATTTACTCTGTATCTTTTGAAAGAAACCTATTCCCAAGAGATAACATTTTAAGAATTGATGCAGGGAAAACAAAATTAATTGATCAAATAATTGATTTAAGAGATAAGGGATTTACAAAATACACAGGAGGCAAGAAAACTCCTTTTTCAAAAACATTCTCTGATCAAATTGATGATGTTGCCTTTGGATCAGGAAAAACAACAGCACCAACAAAACAATCAGATGTGCAAAAGATCATTGATAAATTGGATGATATTGGATCAACTCCAACTCCAAAGCAATCAGAATATTATGGCACAGGGATGTATGAGAGATCAGATGTTTATGGAGGTTTTACTCCATCCCAAATGAGAGAGTTGGGTTTGCAACAATCATTAAAATCAGTACCTGCACCAACTCAAATAAAAGCAGTTAATCTTAAAGATCTAATCAAAATAAAGTTTGATACTTTTTCAGGTTTGAAAGTTGGCCAATTGAGTGCAATTAAAACAGCAACAGGATTGAAATCAGATGTTGGAATGAAATCAGATCTTAAAATTTCAAATCAATTAAAGAATTTGCTTAAAGATGATCTCCAAATGAAAGTTGCACAACAACCTGCATTGAAAACAAGCACAGCATTAAAATCTCAACTTAAATCTCTTTTAGATATTGGATCAGTATCACCAAGTTTAAGATCTCCAACAATCACAAGGCCTCCAAGAATACCTGATATTAAACCTCCAATTCCAAAACCTTTTATAATTCCATTCTTAAAAGCAGAGATCTCCAAGAGATCAAAGAGAGGTAAAGGTAAGAGTGTTGATGAGTTGGCATATCTCCCTGATTTTACATCAAGAGCATTGGGATTGGAGGCAGAAACAGTATCAGAGAAACAAGCAAAGAAGAAACTTAAAAAACTTTTAACAGGCCTTGAAATTAGAAGAGGGGTAAAAGTGAAATGGTGAAAGCAAAACTATATAAATATTGTGTGTGTCATTTGGATACAATGGATACAAGAGAGGTGATGCATGGCAGTTAATTTATCCCAACAAGATATTGCAGATCTAAAAAAGCAAGGATACTCCGAGCAAGAAATTGCAAAAGCAATTGGTGAAATTGAAAGAGAGGAATTACAAGGATCATCAACAAGAGATAAAGTTGATCCAAGAGCAAACTCTCAAACCTCTGCATTTGCAACAGGCAGGATGGATGACATTGCAAGGTATCAATTGGAGTTAAACGATCTTTTAGAACAAACAGAGCATATCTTAAAAGGTGATATTGTGAAGTGGGAGGGAGGCATGAAAGTTTGGAAACCAAACCCTCATCCTGAAACTAATCCTTTAAACGATGAGGGAATAAGAAAGATCATGTTGGATCTTCAAAATTATATCAACAGGCATGTTATTTTGGGAGATTATGAAGATCAAGACATTAACAGGATCATGACAGATTACGGCAAGAAAGTTGCAGATCTTATTTTTATGAAATATGAAGAGATGGGAATGGATACAGAAGAGAAGAGGCAAGAGTATGCATCCCTTGTAATGAATATTGTTAATTTAGTTTATGCATCATATTCAAGAGCAAAGGATGGAGGAGAAAGAAGATCATTAAGAGAGATGATCAACATTCAAGGAAATTATCAACAGCAAGGGATGGCAGGACAAGGCCTTGTGATAAATGGCCAACAACAAAAAACAAGGGGTATCCTTAATCCCATGAGGTATGTTGCAGGAAAATATGTATAAAAAAAAATATATGTTCGGAATTGTACTGTTATGCACGATCTTCTTAATGGCAATGATCTCTGCCGAAACAGTAAAGAGTGGCCAAAATGTTAATTTAACAATTTCTTGTGATGTGATCAATTGTAGTGATGGGGATATTTATTTAACTGTCTTTAATGCAGATTATCAAAAAGTTGTGGATAATCAAAACACAACAAAAGAAAACGGATATTTTTTTTATACCTTAAATTTAACTGATCAACAAAAGTATTCTTATTTTATTTCAAGCGACAATGATTTTTATTCTTCTTCTTTTACAGCAACAGAGAGTGGAGTTGAATTAACAGAGGGCAGATCTCTTTTGGTTATTGGCCTTTTAACTCTCCTTGTTTTTCTTCTCTTCATAAGTTTGTATGCATTATTTAATGTTGATCAGTACATTGGAAAGTTTGCATTGTATTGGGTATCTCATATTTTAATGATCATAATCTCTTTTGTTGCATGGCAAGTTGGAGTTGAGGGATTGTTGGGAGGCATGGCATTAACAGGAGTTTTCAGGATCATGTTTTGGATCTTTACAATTGCAGTATTGCCAATGATAATTTTATCAGGTGCATGGGTAATTTACATCCATACCTTTAATGAGCATTTTGAGAAACTAATTGAAAAAGGTGGAAATTCGGAGGAGGCATTTAGGATGGCCAAGAGAAAATCAGGAGGATGGTTTAATGGCAAGTAAGAGCCGTGTGCCAATGCAGGTATCTCCTGAATTTGAAAACAGAATTAAAAAACTACAAGCAGAAATAATGAAAAAGCAAGGGAAAAACATAAGTTTAAGAGATCTCACAGAGAAGATCACAAAGACACCGACATTTGAAGAGTTGGAAAAGCAGATATTAAATGTTGGAAATATTGACATCAAAATAAATCTTGACAGGAGGAAAAGATGAGATCTATCTTAAAAGATAAAAGGGGAGGATTTACAGATCTTTTTATTTTCATGATCTTTGCAGTTGTGATTGTTTTTGTATCTGTCTTATGGATTTACATGAGTGGCATTACAAACGATAAACTTCAAGAAACAATTGGCCAAATGGATCTGCATGATACACAAGGAAATAATGCAAGTGTGGTTATTGAGAATACTGTTGGATCAGGAGGTTTTGATGGATCAATCCAAGCATTGCATTGGATCACAGTATTTTTAATTGCAGGAATGATTTTGAGCATATTCATTGGATCTTATTTGGTAACGACAAAACCAATCTTCTTTATCCCTTATATTTTCATCGTGATAATTGCAATTGTTGTATCTGTGCCAATGAGCAATACTTATGAGCAATTAATGAGTGATGCAACATTGAGTGCAACTTTTACAGGATTTACAGGTGCAAATTGGATCATGTTAAATCTGCCAATATGGATCACAATCATTGGGATCACAGGAGGAATAATCATGTTTAGCAGAATGGGAAAAAAGGAGGAGAATTTTTATGGTTATTAAAAATAAATTAACATTTGTGTTAAGTATCTTTTTTGTATTCACATTTTTATTGATAAATGTTAATATGGCAAGTGCAACTGAATTGGATGACAGTTTAACAAAGATTGATACAAAAACAACTCTTAATCCATTTGGATATAAAAAAATAGTTTATGAGCCAATAACAACAGAGAAATTAATTGATGAGAGTTTTATGTTTAAAGAGGAAAGTTTTGATTATCCTGTTGTAAGGATCAGTAAATCTTTTTTATGGGTAACAACAGATAAAATTGCAGAGTACAAATTGACAAATTCAGGAAATTCTTTAATAAACTCTTTTACAGAGGGAAAGGCCATTTTGTATGAAAAGGGCAAGTTATTTGATGAGGCAAGATTTATTGGATCAAGAGGAGAGAATAAAGAACTTAATTACAATTATTTTATCAAAAAGGATATTGAGTACTTTAATGAGATCCCTGTTTATTCAAAAACAGAAATTTGTGAGGACATCAAAACAAATGAAACAATAAAATCAACAGAAAAAAATTGTTATTTCCCTGTGGATCATTATGATCAAGAGAGTTATTTTATAAGTGAATGGGTTAAATATAATTATGAGATCCTTGATGCAGGAGAATATGAGTGGAAAGTTGAGGCAGAAAGGCCAATAAACAAAAAGATTGATTTTATCCCTGTTGCACAAAGTATTGTTTTGGATGAATATATTTGGTGGGATAATGATTGGCAATATAAAAAACCAATTAACATCTCAACTGCACAAGTAACAAGGAATAATTATACTGTACTTCTTAACATTGCTTATGATAGTGATATGCAAACAGATTTTGATGATTTAAGATTTACAAATGGTGCAGAAACTCTTGAATTAAATTATTGGTTGAATAACAAAACAGACAGTACAAGTGCTTATGTTTGGGTTAATACTTCTTTAACACAAAACCAAAACACTACAATTTACATGTATTATGGGAATGGTGCAGTTGCATCTGCATCTGATAGATCAAAAGTTTTTGCAAATTATAACTCTCATGGAGATCCATTAACAACAGGAAATGCAGAAACAAGAACAGAACAAAAAGGATTGGTTATTTTAACAACAGCACCAATAATAATTGATAGAATAACAAAGGATGCAGGAGATGGAAACAGAACAAAAATAGTTGATGGAACTTTATCAGGAGGGATTGATGGAACTTTGGCAAATCCAACAAATATTTATGCAACAGCATGGACAACAGGAGGGATTGGAAATTTAACAAATCCCTATGTAATTGCAAATAATACTTACATTTATTTGGCATCAGATAAAGGAGGTGCAAGTTATACAAACAGGTATGGAAACTCTGGAACTTCTTATCCATTTGTAAGGGCAGGTGCAACATGGGTTACTGCTGTTAATTGGAATAACGATGCAGGATCAAATGTTCATTCTTCATGGATTTGGGATATTTTAGGATTTAATTTTGGATATGATCCACAAGCAACAATCTACTTTGGAGAGGAGGTATCTGCAAACTATTTTGAAATAAATTTAATCTCTCCTGTTGATGACTACAATTCAACATCTCAAAGCATTGATTTTGAATGTAATGCAACAGATGAAACAGGAGTTTTGAGTTTAAACTTAACAATCAATGGCACAGTTTATGAAACAGTAACAGGTGCAGGATCTTCAAATTTAACCTTGTCATCAACTGAAACTTTGGCAGATGGATATTGGGAATGGTATTGCACAGGGAATGATGATCAAGAAACAAAGAACTCAACAACAAGATCTCTTTTAATTGATAGCCAATCTCCAACACTCTCAACAGCATACAATCTCACAGATCTGATCACTTTGACTTTGCCAATAAACTCAACATGGCATTTCAATGCAACAGATACTCACATAAGCACATGCTATTATAACACAACAGATCATGCACAAACAATTGTTGCATGTAACTCCACAATAAATACAACATGGGCAACAGAGGGTACAAAAGAAATTTATTATTGTGCAAATGATACTTTTGGCCTTGAAACCTGCAACAGCACATCAATTGATATTTATCACATCACTTATGATCAAGATGCAAATCCAAGAACAATTGCAGAGGGATTTAATGTAACTTTCAACTTAACTGTAAATATGACAAGTATTCCAACATCATCTGCCTATTTGGTTTTAAACAACACAGTTTATCCTGCAACAACTTCAACTCCAAGTGCAAACAGTTATTTCTTTGAGAGAACTGTGGAGATCCCTGATAATTTTGGAAATGCAACAGGAATTGTACAAGATTGGTATTGGAATTATACAATTGATGGAGTGATCACAAATCAAAGCACAAGCACAGACAACATCACAGTTTATGAGTTGGCCATTGATGATTGTTCAAGTTATGGAGATGTGATCTTAAACTTTTCTTTAAATGATGAAGAAACAAACATTTTAGTAAATGAGAGTGCAGGTGCAAATGTGGAGATTGATTTAACCTTAACCTCAAAAACAAACTCTGCAATATCTTTGACATACAGCAACACATGGACTAATGAAAACAATCCACAAGTTTGCCTCCCAAACAATGTTTTAAACAACTCTCAATATTGGTTGGATCTTGTTGTTGGTTTTTCAAGTACAGATCATGTATGGGAGTTTTATTATCTTGATGATGGAACTTTAAACAGCAGTAAGATCATACAAGATTTTAATGGAGATGTAACCTCAAACATCTCTTTGATGGATCTCTTAACAGCAGACAGTACATCCTTTTTATTCAATTACTTTGATCAAGATGGTTTGGCAGTAACAGATGCAATTGTGCATGTGATGAGGCAATACATTGGATCAGGCCAATTTTTAGAAGTTGAGAGAGGGAAAGCAGATGAGAATGGGGATACAATTGTGCATCTTGTTGAGGAGGATGTAATTTATTTCTTTTACATAACCCAATATGGAGAATTAATCTACACATCTTCAACTTATACAGCATTATGCCAAGCAACTCCCTGCCGTATTCAATTGGAGGCATCAGGATCAGGTGCAGTATTTCCGACAGATTGGGATTTGATTGATGGTGGTGCTTATTCAATCTCATCAGATCCAAGCACAAGAGAGGTTAATTTAACCTATGCCTTAAACAGTACAAGCACAATGAATTTGACAGTTTTTAAATACAATTCAGATGGATCTTATTCTCCAATAAATTCAAGTACAAGCACAGGCACATCAGGATCAATCTTAATGACAGTGCCACAGAGTGCAGGGAATGTATCCTTTTTTGCAACTGTTTATCAAGATGATGAGTTTAAAAATTCTGAATGGGTTGATTTTGAGGGTAAAGCACAGGATCGGTTTGGAGTAACTTTGGCCTTATTCATTGGTGCATTGATTATTTTAAGTTTGGGATTAATGGCAATAACAGAGGGAGTTGGTACATTAGTATTTGTTTTATTGGGAGTGGCCTTATCAGGATTTTTGGGATTAGTTACAACAACTTTGAATACAGGAGTAAATATTGTGGTTTATCTTGTTGTTGCAGGTGGGATCTTATTGTGGAAATTAACAGGAGGCAGGAGATAAATGGCAGAGGATAGTTTTGGATCAACAATCACTGCATTGGTTTTGTTTGTTGCATTTTCATGGTTGATCTTAACAGTTGCAATTGATTTTGGTGCAGAGTATGGCCGAGATGCACAAGAGATTGGAGATGGATCTTTAAATGTTGTTGATTTTCAAACAAGTGCAGAGGGAGTTGAGGGATCTGCACAAAGTTACAGAGCAAGATTTGAGAGTGGGAATGTTGATGATATTGATGATGCATCAGGTATTTTCTCAATAGCCACAGATATTGTGAATATGATCACAACTCCATTTAAACTTTTATCACAGATATTGGTAAATGTTTTCCATGTGCCATCATTAGTAATTAACATCTTTTTGGGATTATTGGCGATCAGTTTAATATTAGGAATATGGAGGTTGCTACGAGCAGGATCTTAAAATGGCATGGACTTCACCCACAACAATAAATGCAAGTGCAGGATTAGATAGTTTTCTGCCGTACATTTCAGAAGTAACAAACTTTTGGTTTGGCAGGATGCTTATGGTTGCAATATTTGTAATCTTCTTATTTGGATATTTGAGAGCAAAGGATGATGATTTTATTGGTGCATTGGCAGTATCTTCTTATGTAACTTTTGTTTTGGGATTAATCTTTTGGGTAATCGGCATTGTATCAGGATTGGACTTTGCAGTGATCATTGGAGTTGTGATCGTATCCTCCGTACTTCTTTTATCTCAAAAGAAAGATTACTAAATGGATACACAGTATCCACACATATTTAAATGATTTTTGTGTGTGTATTTCACAGGAGAGAGGTTTATCCTCTTAATTGACATATAGATGAAAGGAGGTAAAAAGACAAAGTGAAATTCGGTAAGCAAGATAAAGGTGTTGCAGGATTAACAATTTTGTTATCTCTTGTAACGATGCTTTTCGTGATCGGACTTCTTGTAATGATCTTTGCCCTGATGGGTGGTGAGTTACAGGATGCGACAACTGATGCAACTGCCATTGATGTAATCAATGACACGACATCAAGTATCTCATCGGTTACTGATTGGTATCCAATCTTTATTGTTATCGGTGCTATGGTAGTTTTGATCTTATTGACAGTTATAATTATAACAGCAATAAGAGGATCAGGACTTATGGCAGGTGGTAGTGCTTAAATGCCGATATTTCTCTGTTTTCTAAATTAATAATGAAAACAAGAGTTAGAGCAGATAACGGAGTTGCAGGTTTGACAATTTTATTGTCATTGGTAACCATGTTATTTGTTATCGGCCTTTTAGTAATGATTTTCTCTCTTATGGGGGGGGAGTTACGAGATGCCACTTTTACAACAACTGCCGTTGCCGTTACAAATGAAAGTGGATTTTATTTGAACGGTACAACTTATACAGTTGATGGTGCATCTGCAAATGATTTCTCTGCCTTTACAGTTACTGCTGTGCATAATGCAACAGATGGTGCTGTGATTGGAGTGGGGAATGTAACGGCAGGTGCAACAGGTACTGTTGTTAATGCAACTTCCACATGGAACGGTGCATATGCAGTAAATGTATCATACACCTACAACTACGGTGCAGAAAACACAGCAACAGGAGTGATCAATGATACAACAGCATCAATCTCCACAGTAACTGATTGGTATCCAATCTTTATTGTGATCGGTGCAATGGTTGTATTGATCTTATTAACTGTGATCATAATTACAGCAATAAGAGGATCAGGCCTGATGGCAGGTGAAAGTGCATAAGGTAACAATAATTTTTTATTTTATTTCTTTTTTTTGAGGCCTTAATTGGCCTCAAAGGTTTTTTTCTTTTTATCCAAACATTTATATACTTATTATACATCAATTATACATGGCAGACAGAACGACAATCAACATTGAGAAAAAGATCAGAGAAGAGTTGAACAAATGTAAGAATTACAAAAGGGAAACCTACGACGAGGTTTTAAAGAGATTAATTAAAGACAAAGCAAAATTAAAGAGGGAT
>Ga0180432_10003897_pt1 | contig 20907 bp, 23 predicted proteins | sample SS_ome_10_FD_132414 | JGI IMG/M metagenome (GOLD analysis project Ga0180432, IMG submission 132414) | Hypersaline lake sediment archaeal communities from the Salton Sea, California, USA - SS_1_MS_2 metaG | ecosystem: Environmental > Aquatic > Non-marine Saline and Alkaline > Hypersaline >...
CCAACTCGACCTTTTCGGCGAGAGTTCGCGAAATATGGAACGCCGTGTCCTACGCACTCTCCGCTGCCGCATAAATGGCTAAACCGCACTATCTGAGTGCAACGCTTCATCACTCGGCCCAGTGCCATCTGGCGTGTTGGGACGGTCGCGCGGTTGGATTCCTGGCGGTATTGCCGGTGGCCGGACAACGCAACAAGAGCCGCATATCGCGCCTCGTTGTCCTGCCGGATTTCCAAGGAGTTGGCATCGGCAAGGCGCTGCTGTTCGGTGTGGCACAACTGTACGCGGCCAGAGGCAGGGCCATGTTCATCCGTACATCGCATCCCGCGATGATCGCTTCTCTGGCGCACGACAAACACTGGCGGACGATCGCCGTGGCCCGCCAAGGCTCGTCTCGGCACAAGGGGCGATGCTGCCGCGCCGTCGTGTCTCGGGGACGAGCCGTGGTGTCGTTCCGATTCGAAAGGCCGGGCCGGTCCGCTGCCGCCGCTGACATCGGCAATATCCCGGCATGTCCTAAGGGTCGGTGACTCATGTACATGGGAGCCCCGTGGGCGTCTGGCCCGGCCGCTCGATCGGTCGGCCACTGATCGTGCCCGATCCAGCGGCGATCATCGCCCGATCCGGGGCGATCACTCAATTGCTCGGAGAGGTCCTATGGCCGAGGTTGCACTCAATCTGACGCCTCACGACCTGCGAAAGGGCACGTACCGGTTCGTCTGCCCCGAGGGGGCAGTCATCGAAGCCATTACGGATGAGCGCCGGAGGCGGAAGTGGATTGAGATTATCTGTGACCTGTCTTCGCCCAGGAAGCGGGATCATTACAGGAGAATCCCCGGCTGGAAGCGCATCTGCGAGGCGTGGTCGCCCCAGTTGCGCACCGCGTGGATGGACCTTGAGAGGGGCAAGCACCGCCTGGCCGGTTGGTCGGACGCAGAGTTCTGGGCCCATCACATCGAGCCACTGGGGCTTCTGGCCGATCTGCCCCAGGCCCCTGGGACCGACCGCCGGGTCTACGAGACATGGCTGTGGTCGCAGCACGAACGGAAGGTCTTTTTCATTGTCGTCAACGACGATGAGCCTGATGTCGAGATATGGCGGCGGAAGCGCATGACCGGTGCAGCCGAAGAGGGCAATATGGTGATCCGCCCGGGTCGTGTGCTGAACTTTCGCACGGACATCGGCCTGTCGCTCGACACGGTCGCGAAGATCCTGGACCCAGCCCGGTTGGTCCACCCGCGATTTGACAAGCCCGTCGGACGGGACACGTTCAAGGACGCGACGCTGATCGACATGGCGGAGGGGGTGATCGAACGTGGCTAATCCGAACACCAACGAAGACATCGGCACGGGCGAGACCTACACGACCGTCAACAGTTGGCTGGCCGGGTTCAGCGACAAGGACATAACCGATGAGGGAATCTTCACCGGCCGGTGCAAGGGCGAAGAGTTCGACGAAGAGTTCGACTTCACCGGCTTCACCACGGACAGCACGCACTACCTGCACGTGACGGCCAAGAGCGGCGCCGAGCACGACGGGCGGGCGCATGAGGTCAGCGCCGCTGGCAACGCCCGCATCCTCGGCAACGCCTCGGCCGACGTGATCGACATCGCCGACGAGTATGTCCGGGTCTCCTGGCTGGAGATCGAGGTTGATAACAGTAACGCCCAGCACGCGATCCACATCGGGAGCGTAACGGCGTGCGACGTGTACATTCACCACAACGTCATTCACTCGAATCATACGTCGTCGTGGGCGTATGCTTTGATCCAATGCGGCGACTGGGACCCGGCGATCAAGGCATATCGGAACATCATCTACGGCGGTTCGGCTGGCGGAATCCACACGGCGCAGGGCGGCAGCGGATCGGCCGCTTTGATGAACACGATTTACGAGTCGAACGACTCGAACAACGCCAGCTACGGGGGACTGAGGACCTCCGATACCAGCTTCGAGATCAAGGGCAACCTCTGCCTGGACAACGATCAGAAGGACATCAACGGCACGGCGGGGACGCTGGACTACAACGCGACTTCGGACACGACGGGCGATGACGAAGGCGCGAACGGAGTGGCGGACCTGACGACCGCCGATCAGGTCGAGAACCCCACGACGACGTGGGCGAACACGGACCTGCGGCACAAGAGCGGGGCCAGTATCATCGGCGGCATGGGTGCCACGACGTTCAGCACGGCGACCTATCCCGAGATCGACGTGGCGATCCGCAGCGGGGCGACCCGGGCGACGATCACGGGCAACTGGGACATCGGGGCCGACCAGTTCCCTGCGGCAACGGGCGTGCCGTGGGCCGACCATCACTACCGAATGCGAAGGGCTGGGTAGATGAGAACACTGAAACAATCGACGGCGACAACGCTGAGGTTTGGCCCGTTCGTTGATGACTCGGATGGCAAGACGGCCGAGACCGGCCTGACGATCTCCCAGGCGGATATTCGCCTGTCGAAAGCTGGCGGCGACTTCGCGCAGACGCACGATTCAAGCGGGGCTACGCACGACGAAAACGGCTGGTACTCCCTGCAACTGGACGCCACGGACACCAATACGCTCGGCCTGCTGACGGTAGCGATTGCCGAATCCGGCGCCCTGCCCGTTTGGGAACACTTCACCGTCGTGCCGTCGAACGTCTACGATTCCCTGGTCGGCAACAGTGACAAGCTCCAGGTTGACGCCACCCAGGTCGAGGGTTCCGACGCGACCGACCAGATCAACGCTGCGTGCGATACGGCCCTGACGGACTATGACGCGCCTACGAAAGCCGAAATGGACGCGGCCTTCACCGAGATCAAGGGCGCAACGTGGGCCAGCGGGACGGATACGCTCGAAGCCATCCGCGACCGGGGCGATGCGGCCTGGATCACAGCGACGGGCTTCTCGACATTCGACCCGACGAGCGACACGATCCTGATCGCAGACGGCGGCATCACGGCGGCGAAGTTCGGCGCGGGCGCGATTGACGCGGCGGCCCTGGCGGCGGACGCGGGCAACGAAATTGCCGACGCCGTCCTCACGCGAGGCGTGAGTAACGTCGAGGATTCGGCCGACGCGCATTCGCTCTGCACCGTCGTCCTGGCTTGCCTGGAATCGTCCCTGTCCGGCACGACGTGGACGATCAAAAAGACTGATGGCAGCACGACGTTCACGACGAAAACGGTCACGACGGACGAAGAGGCTGACCCGATTACGGCGGTGACATGATGGCCGCCGGATTCGCAAGAGGGCCGATTCTCGGACTGGTCTGCCACTGGCTGAGCGCCCTTGTCGGCAGCGGCGCGACCTACGTGGCGGCGAACACCCGGCGGCACATGGGCGTCAAATGCGATACCCGGCATGTTCTGCACGTTGCTTGCGATACGCGACGCGACTTGGACGTTGACGAGGGCACGCGATGAGACAATACAAGCAAGGCGAGACCGTTGTTCTCACGGGTTACTTCACCGACAAGCACAACGCCGCGGCGGACCCGTCGGTGTCCAAGAAGGTCCGCATCGCCGATCCGACGAACACGCTGGTTGCCCTGTCAGGTTCGGCAACTGAGGACGATCTGGTGACGGACGGCAGCACGGGCTACTGGAAGTATGCCTATGACCTGGCTGCCGACGCCATGCTCGGCAAGTGGGATTTCGAGTTGATCGGTACGGACGGCGACGGCAACGACGTGAGCATGGGCGAGGGGGCGTTCGAGGTCATCAAGCGGATCGGCACGTGACGGACGTAGGTACGCCGCAATTCGAGGCGGCGGCGCTCCGCTTGATTCAGGCCGACAAGAGCAGGCCCGCCCTGTGGGGCTGGATACGCCAGCACTTCGGCGTAACCCTACCACACAAGGCGTTCACACCCGCCCATTCGACCCCGCTGGACTTTGTTGCCGATGCCTTCTTTCATCCGGGCAAGGACGTGGCTGCCTGGGCGAACCGTTCGGGCATCAAGACGCTGGGCGCATCGATACTCGCGGCGCTCGATTTCACGGTCAATGACGGACTCCAGGCCCGGGTGCTGTCAGGTTCTGAAGACCAGTCGAAGAACCTCTATGGCTACTGGCGGACGTGGTGCGAAGGGCCGCTGGCGTGGCGCGTCTCAGGGGATGTGAAAAAGCTGTTGACCCGCGTGGGCGGCGGGCAGTTCGAAATCCTGGCGGCGTCCCAAAAGAAGGTCCGCGGCGGCAAGGTCCAGAGGCTCTACGAAGACGAACTGGACGAGATCGACCCTGAGATCGACGAGGCCGCCGTCGGCATGATCGACTCACGCCCCGCGATGCCCGGGCGGACGGTCTACTTGTCCACATGGCACCGCGTGGACGGCCCGATGGGGCGGCTCATCGACGCCTGCCCAGACAACGGCGTCGCGCTGCACCGGTGGAACCTCTGGGAGTCCATTGAGCGATGCGAAAGGCACGACAATGGCCCTGGCTGCGAACAATGCCCCCTGGAGCAATCTTGTGTGGCTGCCGCCCGGGAGTTTCACGCCGACCCCGACCGGCGGGTCGGAATCGCCGCCGAGGGGACAGGACTCTACCGGATCGACGACGCCATCAAAGCCGCTCGCAAGGTCTCAAAGTCAACCTGGGACGCCGAGTATCTTTGTAAGCGGCCCAGTGTGGACGGTCTGGTTTACCCCGAGTTTGACGCACTGACGCACAAGTGCGAGAGCCCCCCGGCGGACCTGACGATCCATCGGGCCATCGACTGGGGATACAACATCTTCGTCTGCCTGTGGATCGGCGAAGAAAAAGAGGGACGGGCGTATGTACTGGACACGTACCGGGCCGAGTCGGGGACGCTGGTCCAGCACGCCGGATACATCAACGCCCACCGGCTGCAGCGGATCGCTGCAACGTACTGCGACCCCGCCGGCCGGAACAAGAACGACCAGACCGGCAAGTCGAACGTCCAGTTGTTCGCCGAACACGGTATCCGGTGCCGGTACACGCTGAGCCCGAAGCTGCGGGAAGTGCGCAATGGCGTACAGATGGTCCGAGCCATGCTCCGATCGGCCGCCGGTGGCGCCCGGTTGTTCTACGTGCCATCGGCAGGTAATCGGGCGTTCGTCCGGGCCATGCAGAGTTACCGAAATCGCAAGGTGAACGGTATCTGGCTTGACGAGCCGAAAGACCCACAGGAACACGAACACATCCCCGACGCACTGCGATACTTCGTCGTGAACAGACAAGCCTCCGAAGGCATCGGACGAGTCCAGTTGGGAACAAGGTAGCGACGCGTCCCCACCACCAATCGTCAATTGCCTGTTGAAAGCAGCGCAGGCTTCTCGTCGCTGCCGTGCAATTGGAGATTGGATATCGGGGGTTGGATACTGGAAAGATCCTATGGCACAGACCCGGAAGACGGTAACCGATTTCGATCCGAGCGCGACCTGCGGCACGTATGACGAGCTGTGCGAATCGTGGCGGCTCAATCGTGACTTCGCCGAGATGCACTTGTCGACGCTGGCCGACGGGGCATATCTCGACGAGTTCGGCGGCACGGCCAGCGAACCGGCCACCCAGTACGCCAAACGCAAGACATGGTCGCTTGCCCTTGACCACTGCCAGGACATGATCGCGCTGCGCGTGGACAACATCTTTCGCACGCCGCCCAAGCGCATCTACGACCGATCGCCCCACCGGGACCTGATACGGAGTCTCCTGGCTGACGTTGACGGGGGCGGCACGAGGATGGATGCGTTCATGCGCCGGGCGCTGGTGCAGTACTACATCAACGGCGTGGATATCGTCGTGGACAAGGCACAGGCCCCCGCCGAGCCGGCCAATCAGGCCCAGGAGGCCCGCCTGGGCCTGAGGCCCTACCTCCACGCCTTCGGTCCCCTCGAACGGGTGGACTGGGCGGTGGACCACGCCGGCAAGTATCTCTGGGCGCGATACTGCCTGGGTGAAGCCCCGGCTAACGATGAATGGTCCGGCGCGACAGGCCTGACGCAGTACCTGACGATCACGCCTGATGAATGGCGGCTGTACGAGGTCCCGGGCCAGTCCGAACAGCCGACCACCGTGGCTACCGGTTCGCACAGCCTTGGCATATGCCCGGTAGTGCCGTTCTATTTCAAGGAGTCAGCCAAGAGCGACTACCCGAAGGTCCCTTTGAGCCTACTGACACGCATCGCGCCGATCGCTCGGTATCTTCTGAACCTCATCTCACAGATCCAACTGGACATCTACAGGAACATCGGGTTCCTCGTGGCCACGGGAGTTGAACCGGACCGGGTGCCCACGGAGATCACACCGATGGGGTGTTGGGCGCTGCCTGACGGCGCAACCCTGTCGGACGTGGCCGGGTCGGTCGATCACATCCGCGAGAAGCGCGAGTTTGCGAACATGCTCATCGAGGCCATCTTGCGAATCGGCAAGCTGGCGGGCCACAGCGGACAACTCAAGGCGCGCGCAACCTCGGGGGTTCAGGTCGCGGTGGAGCGGACCGACCTCGACAACGAGATGCAGATGACCGCCGCTCAGGCTGAGGCGGTTGAAGGAGAAGTCGTCCGCATAGCCGTCTCACGAGCCCTGGGCAGGCCTGTGACAAGAGACGAGTTGGCCTACACCGTCGAGTACAACAGGAAGTACGTCCTGGCCGGGACGGCCGAGATTATCGCCAACATTGGCGCTCTGGTGAAGACCGACACGCATCGCCAGGTGCCCGAGCCGCTGCGGATACTCCTGCGGCAACTGATCAAGGCGCTGGCCGGCGAGGATGACGAAGCGTACGCCGCTGCAATGCAGCAGGTTGCCGAGATGACGGTCGGCCCACCTCGAGAGACAGACCATGACTGAGAAGACAGACGAGACGAAACAGGACACGCCCGACGACGGGCACGGCGACGCCGACCCGATCGACGCCGAACGCCTCAAGGCGCTTGAGGAGGAAAACGCCGTCCTTCGCGGGCAAATCGAGAGACTCTCGGCGATGCGCGACGAGGCAGACGCCCGTGACCGCCGGCTGGTCGAAGCTCAAGACGAGAACCGCACACTGCGCCGCCAGGCGGCTGACGCCATCCTGGACCAGGCCCTGCGCGCTGCCGCCGACACACTGGAGATCGACCCCCAACTCGTCCTCGGCATCTACAAGGACCACTTCAAGGCCGCCCCGGACAAGGATGGGACGTTCCGCATCGAACCCAACCCCACCGAGTGGCTTGCCAGGAAGGCCAGGTCCGATCCGCTGCTGCGCCGATCGACCGAATCGGTCAGGCAGCGCAAGGCCGACAACTCCACTGCGGACGCCCTGACGACCTGCGAGATCGACGCCCTGAGCGACGAGCAGGTGCTTCGGCTGGTCGAAATGTTCGACCGGGACCCCCAGAAGAAGAGCCGGTTCATCGCGGAACACTCAGATACGCCGAGCGGCGCGCCCTACCTCAGGCTGTGCGCACGTGCCCAGCGACTGGGCTACCGTCGCGGCGGCACGTAAAGGCAGGACAGAATGACGATCGACGCGCTGGGCGAACAGGTGACCGTGCTGGCAAGCAGGCAGCGAGCCGCGGACCGCACGGCTCGCGTGCAGGCGTTGCGACGCTACTGGCGGATCGTGCAGAGGCACGGTAACCCCCGACCCGACGATGCCAGGACACTGCAGGATGAGTTACTGCGCACGCTCGGCAAGAGCGAAGCGGACTTGGCCGGCGACATCGCCCTGGTGGTCGAGTTGGCCCGGGTCGAACTCCGAAGCCGCGACGTCGGGGGTCTTGCTCGAGCCCGAGACGCAGCCACACGCCGCTACGAGCAGGCCCGCGAGGCCATGGGCGGACATATCCAGGCCATCAGGGACAACGTCAGGAAGCTCCGCGAAGTGGCCAGCCTCGCAGACGGCCGGTTCATGCGGGCCCGCGACGCGGCCGGCCGGGCCGATCAACTCCGCGCCGAACTCAAGAAGCGACAGGACCGATAGACAGAGCGATCGGGGATCAGCAGTCGTGCGCAGCACGCGCAAGGGAGTTTCTCAGTGTCCGAGGAGTCAACCGTTCAGAAGGACCCGCCCGAACCCGAGGCCCGTGACCAGACAGAGGACCCATTTGCGGCAGAGCGGAACAAGCTCGTGGCGGAATCGAAAAAGTACCGCCAGAGAGCGCAGAAGGCCGAGAGCCGAATAGCCGAACTCGAGAGGCGGTCCTTGTCGGACGAGGAGTGGGAACTCTTTCAGCAGTTGCAGGCCCAACGGGCCGCAATGGAGGAAGACCAGGCTCGCGTGGCCCAGCGGTACGACGAACTTCTGGCAGCCCGGCAGGCGCAGTTCGATGCCGATCTGGTCGCCGTAACGGCTGACCGTGACAGCGCGATGGCCGCGTTCGAGAGGGTTGCCGTGACGGCACCCATCCAGGCGGAACTGGCCAGGCGGGGCGTTACCGACGTAACGGCGGCAGTGCACCTGATCCAGAACCTCCACCCACACTGCGCTACGGCCAAGTTCGTGGACGGCCGCGCCGTCGTGCAGGTCGTCGATCGCCTGGGAGACCCGGTTATCGACACAAGCCAAGGGTCGGACCAGACCATCGGCATCGATGCCCTGGTGGCCGAGTTCCTGGCCACCGACACGGGCAAGCACTTCCTCCCGGCTTCCGGCGACACCGGAAGCGGGGCGTACAAGGGCTCGCCATCGGGCCCAACGTTGGCCGAACTTCTGGCCGATCCGGACGCCAAGGCGGCATTCATCGCAAAGCATGGCGGCGCGGCGTTCATAAAGCTCGCCCGTCAGAAGAGAAGGCCTAGACCGTAATCATCAGTTCGTGCGGCCGACCGGTGAACGCGTTGACCGGTCAACCGGCCAGCCCATACGCGCCCGGCGGCGCCCTGTACACGGGAACGTCTCAAGGCGCCCTGTGTCAACCGATCACCCAGCGAACCAGTCAACCAAGCACCGTAAGGAGACATACCGATGTCACGAAGCACCAACATGGTCATCCCCGAAGTCGTCCAGTTTGAGGGCGTTCGCCAGTTCATGGAGAAGGTCGATGTGTTCAACGCCGCCTCCGGCGGGGCCATCACGCTCGACTACTCCCCGGCATACCTGAACGCGATCGGCGGCGACTACCGCAAGCCGATCCGGTTCGCGCGCCCGTCCGGTCTGGACGCGCATGTTGACGAGGCGGATCCGGCCACCGCCGATACCCCCGCGACGTTCGCCCAGGCCAAGGGGGCCACCGTGCACCAGGCCAGGCGAGCCTACGGCAAGTGGACCCGTGACGAGGTCACTCGCGGGGCCGCGACGGCAGCCCAGTGGTCCGAGGCCGTGGCCGCGTTCGTCGCAGACTACAAGCTGGAGGCGATCCGCAACAACCTGCTTGGTGCGGCCGTCGCGGCCATCGATTCGATGGACATGCCGTCGGCCAACTATCACGTTATCGATGCGACCCCAGGGCAGGCCAGCGGAGCCAAGGCCAAGTTCACCTTCGCCAGGCTCAACACGCTCCTGAACAAGATGGGCGACGCTCGGGAGAGCATCACGACGCTGGTCTTCCACAGTGCCGTTCTGGCCGACCTGATCGCCGACGGCCTGTCCAACTACGTCGTGGACAGCGTGGCCGGCGCGATGGTCATCAAGGATGCGCCCATGGCGATGGGACGCAACATCATGGTCATCGACGCGTCGCAGCTCTACAACGAGCTGACCTCCAGCTACTACACCCAGTACTACGTCCTGGGCCTTGGCGAGGGTGCCTTGCAGGCCACCATCGTCAGTGAGGACGCGCCGATCGAGAAGGTCGAGACCGACAAGAAGGTCACCTATTGGACACTGCGGCAGGACTACGACGTCGAGTTCGCCATCCAGGGCATGAAGTGGGTCACCGGCAACGGGACCAACCCGACCGACGCCGAACTGGCCACCGCAGCCAACTGGGACGAAGACCTGAGCGATCACCGTGAGTGCAGGATCGTCAAGGGGGTGTACAACGCGTCGTAGCCGCCCGGCGATCAGCACGGCGGCGATCGTCGTGGGGAACGGCGGCAGTGTCGATGAGGTCGCGCCCGGTTTCTGGACGGTTCCGGGCGTGGCTTACATCGGCACGAACCGCTGCCTGGTGATGGCTTCAGTGCAGCACGTGCCGTGGACGGCCGTGTGCATGCGGGACCACTACCGAAGCATGTGGGCGGACCCCATCCGGGGCTGGGAGTATCACGAGCGGCACTGGAAGCCGGCAACCTGCTGGAAGGTGGGCGCCGCCGGCGACCGCGGCCCGTGGTGCAACGAGTATGTCCGCCAGATTCCCCTCTGGCGGCACAAGCCGGCCTACGACCACAACCGTGAGATGGCGGTCATGCGCAACTCATCAGTGGTGCTCATGGCGGCGAACTGGGCGTGGCTGTGCGGGGCTCGAAAGATTTACCTGATCGGCGTGGACTACCACCCGCCGGCTCACGGGCGAATGATCGAACCGTGGGCGTCGCTGCCGCAAGGCAACGCCGGCCACTACGACCGCCCGGTCCCACCGGCCATCGAGAAGCAGTTTCGCCGGGCCGTCCGGGCCGTGACGTCGGCCGGCGGAAAGATGGTGAACCTCTCACCCCAAACGGCCCTCCAGGCGGTGCCGCAGCAGGCGTGGTCAGAGGCCCTGCGCCCATGAACGTCTCATTCCTCATCACCAACGCCGAATGGCGCCGCTGCACGTGTCAGCGCGCAGTCCACGACGGGCTTCGAGCCCTCGGTCACCGCGTGAAGGTCGATCGGCCGGCGATGGGGCCGGGCCGGGCCGACGAGGACTTCGACTGCGCGTTTATCTGGAACGGTATCCACAGCAACCGCGGGGAGGCGATTCGGGCATTCCGCGCCGCGGGCAAACCGGCGTTCATCATGGAGTGGGGCTTCTTCGATCGGATGCGGCAGGCGCAGATCGATTCGGTGGGCTTCAACCACACGGCGTCCTGGGCCGGTACGCTGAGAGAGCCTGCCCCGCAGGCCGGACGCAGTCGATTCGAAGCGGTCTGGGGCGGACCGCCCACGCCAATGGCCGCTAGGGACAAGGGATACGTCCTGCTCCTTCTGCAGGTCCCCACCGATTCGCAACTGCGCGACAGCGAGATCCACCACCCCGGGCCGATGGTTGACGCCGTCGAAGATGCCATGCCCGGCAGTATCCCGCTGCGCGTTCGCCCACATCCGGTCTCGCCATGGAACTGTGGCACGAGGCGCCGCGGCCAGCCACGACACGCGCAGATGTTGATCGGCGGGTCGCTGGTCGATGCGGTCGCCGGAGCGAGGTTCTGCCTGACCATCAACTCCAATGCGGGCAACGAGGCCCTGGTAATGGGCTGCCCGGTCTTATGCCTCGGCCCGGCGCTGTACGCCATGGCCGGGGCCGCGATGCGGACGACCCTCTCAGGGCTGCCCCTGGCGATACGGCACATGCTGGACGGATGGCATCCCGTCCACGTACTGGTTGAGAACTACCTGCATCATCTCGCCTGCCATCAATATGGCATTGACGAGTTACGAATGGGCGCACCCCTGCGGGAGATCATGGCGTGACGCTTCCCCTGGCCGGAACATCCTGCCTGGTGTTCGGCTGCGGCGAGATCGCACCTGACTTGCGTCGGGCACTGGGCGGCGACCGCGGGCACCGCCTGCTGATCTGCGTTAACCGGGCAGCAACGGTGCACCGCGTCGCGGCCGACGTGACGGTCTGGATCGACCCGGGGATCTGGGAATCCCGGCGAGCCGGGATTCGCGGCCTGTGCGTCTACGACAAGGCCATCGACGGACCACAAAATGCCAACGCAGTTCCCCTGCCGATGTGGCGGTCGGCGCTGTCCCGCTGGCTGAACCCCGGACGGCTGTATCACCTGCCGAACACGGCCGTCGTGGCCGCCCTGTGGGCGATGTCAGTCGGCTGCCGAATGGTGGGCCTGGTCGGCTGCGGATGCCGGCCCGACGGGCGCCGGGCACATCAGATCGACGCCATGCGGCGGGTCCGCGACAAGGCGCTGGCCACGTACCGAGACCTGTACCTGATCGAAGACCTGCCTGCGTGGCTGGCCTGGACTGAGGAGGCCATCACGCTCAAACGAATCCACGACGATCCCGCTGACAGACTCCGGGAGTTCTACCGATGAGCTTCGACTACTGCTTCGCATACGAGGATCGTGGCCGGATCCACACGTCCCGCTGGGTGTTGAACGGCGTCCGGACCACGGCCACCGGCAATCTGAAGGACGGCCGCCTGTGGATGACCGCCGCCGACACCGACGGTACGGTCACCGTGAACCTGTACAAGGACCCCGCCTGCGCGGCCAGCGACAAGGTGGCCACAGGCACGGCCGACATCGGCGGCATCGCTGATGTAGCGGCGCGTTGTACCCTGACGGCCGCAAACAACAGCGGCCTGACCGGCGAGTTCTACTTTGAGGCATATCAAGCCGATCCAGCGACGGAAGTCGAGGTGCTCGTTGTCCTGGCGATGGATGCCGACCTTTCGCTCGAATACGGCGACCTTTCCACCCTGCCGGCCTACGACCCCACTACGGGCATGGCTGTTTACCTGGCCGCGGCGACGAAGAAGACGCTGCTGCTGGCCTCGCAGCTCTTTCGCGACCAGATGGGCGGCTGCGGTGCGCCGGAGAACCGATACAGGACGGCCGCCTCGCGCGACTGCCCGGACTATCGCGTCCTGGCCAACCCCGACCAGTTGCAGGATGCATGCGTGCACTGGGCGCTGACCCTGGCGTTTGGCCGAAGCCATGAAAGGGCCGGGCAGTCGATGTACAGCGAACTGCGCAACTACCACGACGAGAAGCGCCGCGAGGCGATCGATTCATGGAATATCGCATTCAACACCGACCCGGACGACAACCAGGATGCCGACGAGACCCGACACCCCTCGGCCGTGCCGGTCACGAGGCTGTGAGACGTAGCCATGACCGCAATCAGAGTCAGCAATATTGATGACGCGATCCTGACGGCGCTGAAGACCACGCTGGAGAACGCCACCATCGACGGCCGGAAGGTCTTCGAGCGAGTGGCCGTGGTCGGCTCGCGGGACGAAGCCGAGGCCAAGTGCTTCACCGCATCGCCGACGGCCGCCCTCGTCTACGAGGCCACCGAAACGCACGACGTGCCGGACCAGACCGTTGGGTGCGTGCTCCATGCCATGGTGATGGTCGCGGCGAAGGGAGCCACCTCGACCCAGCAGAGCCGCGAGCTGACCAGGCTCATAAACGCCGCCCGGAACGTCCTGCATGATGCCCCGCCTGCTGACGCCAACGGGTTTGCCGAAGGCCCCGGCGGCGAGTACCACCCCCGCATCCGGGTCGCCAGACCGCAGCCGGATGAGAACCCAACCGATCCCTGGGCAATCGCGTGGTTGCCCGTAGAGGTGGCCTACCGAACGGCCACGAACAGCTCGCATTGAGGAGAGCACCATGCCCTTTGAAGTCCTCATCAACCCGCACAACGTGACCTTCGGGTCCACCGCCGTCCTCGGGGTCACGGCAGTCGCGTACGATCCGGTGTCCCTCGGCCCGCAGGTCCATGTTGCCGACGACGGCAGCGTGGCTGTCACGGGCAGGTCCTCGCATGACGCGCACAGCGGGACCGTCACCTTGGCCGACCCGACCCAGGCTCGTGCCCTGGCCGCCCAGGCAGGACCGGCGACCTTCAGCTTCGACTGCGAGGCCTCGGATGGCGGGGCCGATGCATCGTACAGCTTCGCCGACGCCCAGTTCAGCGAACCATTCGAATCCGTCGGCACCGGGCAGGCAGCAGGCTGCACGCTGCGTTTCTCGGCCAAGACACTGACCGTAACCTGATATGACACCCGACCAGATCAGGCAGATCGAGGTCTCATCCCGCCGCAACAGGGGCCCGGATGGGGCGCACCCGGACGCCTACCTGTGCGCAGGGTCCGCCCTGACGTTTGGCGGCGTGGACTTCGCAGCGGCACCGCTGTATCCGTCGGGCGCTACGCGCATCCTGCCGCGGTTCGACGGCGACGACGTCACGCTCGACGTCCAAACGGACACTGCACTCGTCGACGAAGCGCTCGTCACACTGGCCGGAAAGCTGCGTTCGCTGGCTCCGGTGGACCAGGGCGATCTGTGCCCCGCCTGTGGACAACCGGTCGATCCCCGCCTTGTGGTCGATCCGGCGGAGGACGTGGAGTTTCTTCGGACAATCTTCTGCTACGCCAGGCGATGCTTGCTGCGCATGTATGACCTGAGCGCCGAGCAATTGGCGGCGCTGTTGACGTTCGACTCGACGGCTCTGCCTCAGTGGATTGCCCAAGTGCTCGACCACGCGCTCGGCCGGCCCGGGAGGGATGGATGATGGCACGAACACTGGAAGCCAGGCTGCAGTCCGGCACGGCCCAGGCCCTGCGTGCGGCAAACGACGTGGAAAGCCAACTGCAGCGAGTCAACCACACCCGGATCCACCCGATGAAAGGCGTCTCCGGTGAGACGGCGGGGCTGGCGGCGGCGCTGAGGAGTGTTCTCAGACTGCTTGATACGGTCCATCAGCATCAACAGGTCGCCAGTCCTGCGGCCGCTCCACACGCCGAACAGCCCCGGCCAACCGGCGCCCGGCGCAACCGCGAGATCGCCGATCGCGCCTGGCGCCTGTTCAGACAGACAAGACCGGCCGCCCCCGCCCAGACCGAGGAGCGCAGCCGACCTGCGCCCCCGGCCGATCAGGCCGCTGCCCCGGCACGTGCTACGTCCGACGGCGGCGCCGGCCGCGCCGCGCCGGCGCCGCCGGTCACCTCCTGGCAGTCCGGGGCCGGCGGCGAGCCGCATCGGCTTGCAGACATCCTCACCGAACGGGGCGCTGCCGTCGTGCACATCGGCACGTACTACGGGTACAAGCCCCACGACGCAGCCACCAACACCGAAACACGTACGGGAGACTGATCCATGGCCTCCGGTCCACCTGTTTGGGACCCGGACGGGTCCGACCTGACGCTGGCCCACACGGGTTACCACATCCAGCCCGGCAGCCCGCACCCGCGGATGACGCAGCACGCGATGCCCGGCGTCGACGGAGCGTTCGTTGGCTTCCACGGCGTCGGGCCGCGAATCTGGCACGGACGGGGATTCCTCGAAGTGAACCTCGCCGCCAGCGCCGCCGCGGCCGCCGATGATCTCAAGGCCGCCATCATCGCACGCCAGGGAAAGGTCGCCGCGGAGATCAAGACCTACCGCGACTCGACGGGCGACGACTACACGTACTGCGTCCTGCTGGCCTACCGCACCGCCGGGCCGATCACCACGCACCTCGAATCCGACGGCCAGAGCTACACCGCCCGCTGCGCCGTCACATTCACCATCATGGAACAGGACCCAACGTAATTGTAGATTTTAGATTGACGATTCTGGATTGAACGGCCGTGACCGAACGCCAAGGTTTCGGTGCGGCGCGCACTCTACAACCTGCAATCGCAAATCCAAAACTGCTCTAAGGCTCAAACATGGGTATTACCGGCACGGAAATCGAGATTCCGACGTTTACGGTCAAGTCGGCCCCGGTCACGCAGGAGGAAAGCGGCAGCGTCTCACCGACATGGGGCGCGGAGGTTACCGAAACGCGCCTGGAGCCTGTCCGCCTGCGAATGGGCTGCAACGGCGAGCCGTCCGTCCTGACGCTACGGCGGCTGCTCGAGCAGGCCGAGGGATTCGTTCCCGAAGATGCCGAGGACAGCGGGTACCTCCACGGCAAGCGGATCCGCCTGATCGACGACAGCCAGACCGAATGGTTCGCCGGATACACCGGGCAGGACGCGTTCCTGATCCAGGCCGACCCGGTCAACGAGACCCACACCGTAACGGCCTATGGGCCGGAGCTGAGGCTCTCGCAGAGGATCGTCTCGGGCCAGTGGCACGTGACCGGCGCCGTGGAGGACAAGATCTTCGCCGGCACGCACGCTGACGCCGATTTCGTCCGGGCCAACATCTACCAGTCCGACCTGCCGGTGATCTTCAACACCGGAGGCCGGCCGAACATGTATGACGATTCGTTCCACTGGGTTCTCGCCACGGGCGGCAGCACGGCCGATGCCAATCGCGGGTGCAGCGTCTTCGACGCGCCGGGGCGGAAGGTCGTCGAGAAGGGCCAGTCTTCGCCGACCATCGAGGCCGAGTTCTGGACCGCGTACAAGGCCCTGCGGTCGCTTGTGGAATGGTTCGACGACGGCACCGCGCTCAAGATCACCCAGGCCGAATGGACCGCCATCGAGACGACCCTGGGCGCAACAACCCGAATCGGGGAAGTCCATGTCGACGGGTTGACGCTCCCGGAAGCGATGCGCGCGGTGCTCCAGCCGCTAGGCTTCGGCTTCTGCATCGAGCCGTGGTCCGAAACGGCCGGGTCGTTCCTCCACAAGCTGCACGTTGAGAACCTCCGCAATGCCTCCACGACCGTCACGGTGGACCTGGCGCCCAAGGGTACGGGCGTCTCGGACGCCTACGCCCAGGCCGGCCAGGTCAAACGACTCGATTTTCTCCGCGACGGGCACAACATCCGCAACGAGGTCACCATCCTGGGCGACAAGGAGCGCGTTCAGGTGGCCTTGGAGTTCCACGATGATGCCGACGGCCGCGACCTGCATCCCGCGTGGGACACCGCCGATCACGATCTGGACGACTACGACACCTCCGACGTGATCGACCTGCTGAGCAGCGGCATCGCCGCGACCGACTGGCGCACCTTTGCGGCGCGGTATCATCGCTCGGGTTCGGACCATGAGTCGTACAGGCACGTGTTCCGCTCGTTCGCCTGGAACGAGGACGGGGCGTTTTCGGAGGTGGTCTGCGACGGGTCGGACAACCCGCTGATTCCCGATCTCCCGGGCGACCACGGCATGGGTGACGGCTACAACTGCCTTCGCCGCGGCCGGCCGATCGGGCCGACGCTCGTCTGGGCCGACGACAACAAGACGACCTACAAGCCCGCATACGTCCACCTGTGGGTGATCGTTGGTTCAAACACGTACACCGTCGACATCACCGATGCGGGCGATATCTGGACAGATCGGGCGGGCCTGACCATCCGAGGCGCCGCGGGTGGAGATTTGTTCGAGATCGGCGACCAGGGCCGCTTCGGCGCGTCGTGGTGCCCGTTCGCGACCGACGCCGAAGACTCGGGCATCCCCCAGGCGCTCCAGCAAACCAGCTACCTGACGCTGCTGCACAACGCCCTGCGAAGTGGCGGAACGTACCGCCTGGGCCTGACGCTCGCCGGAACCATCGAGGACGACAAGTGCCTCCGCGCCACCGCGAGCAAGCAGTCCGGCCGGGCCATGCCGCTCCTGTCTACCCGCGTCGTACGACTCGATCAGTTCAAGAAGGTCGCCGCCTCCGATGACCTGCCGGGCACGGAGGACACGCGGGACGATGCTGCCATACTGGCTGCCTATGCGACGGTCCTCCGCGACGCCGGGGAGGACGAACTCGGCATGGGCTCGCTGACCATTCCATTCGTCACACGTACGCTGGGCGAGCAGGCGCTTCGGCCCCTGTTGGGCGTTACGGGTACCACCGGCCGTGTTATCGGCTTCGACGTGGACGGCGGGGCCGAGGTCAACTACCCGCTCATTCGTTCGGTGACCGTCACGTTCGGGGATTCGCAGGTCACCGAACTGACGCTCGACAGCAACCTGCCGGGGATCTCCTGATGCTGGATTTCGGCGACACGCGGCTCTGCAGGATCACGGCCTCCGGCGGTGACGGCACGTACACCGCAACGGAAGTGGCCCGCAAGGCCGACAACAGCGGATGGGATACGCTGTCCGCCCCGTCGGGTCTCGTGGCCTTCACGCTGCGAGAGGTCAACGACAGCACCGCGCTGGCCGTTGACGACATCGTGCCGTTCTGGCGGGCGCTGGGCAAGGGACAGAACTGGCGGTACTACACCAGCGCCGCGCTGACGCTGGCCTCGGCCCCATCGGACGGCCACGTCGCACGGTATGACACCACTGGCGGGTGGGTCCCGACCGATCCGTCCGTCGTGACGGCAGAAAGCATAGGCTTCAACAAGGTCGTGGACCAGTTCATCCAGTTCAACGACAGCCTGTCCGTGGCCACGCAGGAAGTCACGATCGACGACGCGGACTTCAGGGACACGATCGTCAAGGTCGAGGCGTGGATGCTGGGCGACAATAGCGACCCGCCGGATATAACGTCACCGTTCGGCAAGTCCAGCGGGACTGACTTGTATCTGCCTCCGGCCTTGTTCTGGGTGGACGCCACGCCGGCGGTCGACGTGAAGCTGATGGAGGGCGGCAATCTCGACCTGATACTTGACAAGGACGACGGCAAGCTCAAGTGGTCCTACACCCAGACCAGCCCGTACCTGTGGGGATACTGTATCGTCTGGGTGCGCAATTCCACAACACCGGACGTGATTGTCTCATCGTGAGGACAGCCATGACTCACCACGAATCCCCCGACGCGATCCGCCCCGAATGCCTCGCCAAAATGGACGCGATGCACGAGACGCTGAAACGGATTGACAAGGCCCTGCTCGGCAACGGCGACAGCGACAAGGGCCTGATCGCCCGTGTGGCCGCACACGGGCTGGCCCTGAAGATCATCGGCACGGCGGTGGGCATTCTCGTCGCGGCCGCCCTGACCGCCGTCCTGGCCGGCTGCGGCGCACCGGCCGGCCCCGCCAACAGCGCCACGCCCGTCGCCGCCGCCGCGCCAGAGATCACCGCCCGAGACGTCAAGGAGATCAAGTCGTCCATCGAGCAGGTGCAGACCACCGTGCAGACCACCAGTTACGCCCTGGACGCCGAACGCGCCGCCGTGATGAAGGCCGACCTCCGCCGACAGGAAAAGCGCGCCGCACAGGTCACGGCGGTCCTCGTCGGCCTGGTGATTCTGATGGCCGTCGCCCCCGCTTTTCTCCCGGCCAACCTGACCTGGCTGGGCTACATCGTCGGCATCGCCATCGTCGCCGCCGCCGTCGCCCTGCCCCTCCTCTGGCCGTTCTGACGGACAACGCTCGCCCTGCTTCCCCCCGTGCCGGTGGCTCCTCCACCGCCCGGGGGATTGTTCATGCGCAGGCTCGACGTTGGCAGGGATTTGGTCAGGACGTGCTGGATGCGGTACAATCACAAGTGATGACTCTGCGAAAACTGGTCCTGGCGATTGTTGTGGCGGTATGCGTCCGGTCGAGTCCGGTGGCTGGAGACGTGAGGCAGCCGCGGTTCGGGGCGGCCCAGGTCACCTCAGCCGGGCAGGCAGTCGGAGCGGCTAGCTCTTCGGTTTGCGGCTTCGTGGTCGTGGCCGGCGGCGCGGGGCCGCAGGTTGCTCTGACGAAACGGCCCACGTCCTTTCTGGCGGCCGTGCAGGGCGATGAGCACGTCAGCGTTTCCGTTCCATGCCAAGGGCTCGAGGGGCGCGTCGCGATTGTGGTCGAGGCGTGCCTGGTCGGCGGCGATGGCGCCGAGGTGGAGTTGGCCGTTGGCGATCGGCGTACGCTCGCGACGTTGCAGCCCGGGCGGAGCGTGAGGCTGAAGGTCGATTGTCAGGCCGGGGCGGCCGGACCGGTGATCCGGGCGACGACGCGGGCTCGCGGCCGGGAGGCGGGCGTGCGGTGGCGCGGGCTGCGACTGGAAACGTCCAAGGGGCGGTTCGACGTGCCGACCTGGCCCGCCGAGGCCAAGCCGACCGGCCGGGCCCCGACAGTCCTGCCGGCGCTGCGCCGCCCGATCGTCCAGGCGCTGATCGCGTGGGACTGGCGCATGCAGGACGGCATAACGACCGGGCGTCAGGCCTCGACCTACCCCCCCGCGGTCGGCCTTGCCCTGCGGCGAGGCGACAGGCTGATCGCCGACCTGGCCTCGGCCGGTGTGGACCTGCGAACCCAACGCAGGCAGTGGCAGTCGCTGCGCGAGCGTCACAGGGCGCTTGCCGCCCGGAAGGACGCCGGGGGCGATCACCCCGACTGGGAGGACCTCTGGCGCCGCGTCCACGTCCTGAGGCGAGCGATCGCCCTGGCCAATCCGCTGGCCGGGCGAACGCCACTGGTGTTCGTCAAACAGGTTCCGGGGGCCTTCAGTCACCAGCTCACGCAATACTACGGCCGATACGCCCGACCGGGCGGGGGCATCTTCATCCTGGACCAGCCGGGCCGCAGCTTCCGCACACGCCAACTCGCACCGGACGCCCTGGGCCCGGGAAGCTACCAGCACCCGGAACTGTCCTACGATGCCGACCGGATCCTCTTTTCGTACTGTCAGGCCGACACGACCCCGCGCGATACCCGCCGCGGCCACGCCGGACGGTACTACCACCTCTACGAGATGACGGTCGACGGCAAGCGCGTCCGGCAGATGACGCGCGGGCCGTTCGATGACTTCTCCCCGAAGCACCTGCCCAACGGCAAGATCGTGTTCATCTCCACGCGCCGCCGCGGCTGGCACCGCTGCGGGAATCCCGGCTGCGAGAACTACACGCTGGCCCTGGCCGAAGCCGACGGGTCCAACCCCCGAACCATCTCCTGCCACGAGACCAACGAGTGGGATCCGGCCGTGCTGGCCGACGGACGCGTCATCTACACGCGCTGGGACTACGTCGACCGCCACGCGGTGTACTACGAGCAGCTCTGGACCGTCCGCCCCGACGGCAGCTCGCCGACGATCTTCTACGGCAACAACACGTTCAACCCGGTGGGCCTGTGGGAGGCTCGGCAGGTGCCCGGCAGCCCGCGCGTGATCGCCACGGCGGCGCCGCACCACGGCATGACGGCCGGGTCCATCGTGCTGGTGGACGTCCGCAAGGGCGTCGACGGGCCCGCACCGCTGCAGCGCCTGACGCCCGAGACGCCCTTCCCCGAAAGCGAGGCCCTCCTGCTGCCGAACTGGCGGGCCACGGCCGGCAATCTGCGACCATCGCTTAGCGTCGAGGCCCGGCGCTGGCCCGGACACTGCTACCGAAGCCCCTGGCCGCTCTCGGA